>MTKY01051104.1_pt1 | contig 72802 bp, 48 predicted proteins | sample 1042731 | NCBI WGS metagenome assembly MTKY01 (sample SAMN06212206, study PRJNA360538) | anaerobic digester metagenome | biome: Wastewater treatment plant; material: sludge; isolation source: anaerobic digester fed with sludge from wastewater treatment plant | place: Denmark: WWTP Soeholt ...
CGAGCAGGCGACCCGCCACGATCGTCGTGGCCGGAAACACCACGTAGAACATGCTGAACGGAAGCTGGGCCGTGCCCTGCGCCAAGCCGGTCGTTTCGTGCAGATGTCGCACAAACACCGACCAGGCGTAGGTCGCACCCAGGCAGACCTGCATAATCACCGAGGCGGCCAGCACCACGTAAGCGCGTTTGGTCATGGCATGAGTCTACCGGTTACGATCCATTCCGACAGCCGGTTATTGCCCATCGCAACCGCGCCGATCGGGCGCGCGGGTTGGAGCTCACTTCCGCCGCGCCAGGCGTGATCGGGTGCTCGCATACATGCTCGTACAAGCCCGCCAGACGCCCGGCCTCCAGGGCGGCGGCCACTCGGTCCTCCTCCCCGCTGTGGAACGAGATGATCCCCAGCCTGCCGCCCGGGCGCAGGCAGTACGGCGCCTGGCGAAGAAGCTGCTCCAGGCCGCTGAGTTCGTCATTGACCAGGATGCGAAGGGCCTGGAACGTCCGCGCGGCCGGATGCAGATCGCCCGGGCGACTTTCCGGCCGCCGGCGCCATTGGCGCATCGAGATGCCCTTGGCCTCGAACACCAGCCGGACCAGCTCGCGAGTCCGCCGGATGGGCTGCCGGTCTCGTCGATCGACGATCAGTCCGGCGATGCGGTCCGCGGCCGGTTCGTCCGCCAGACGTCGCAGGGCCAGGGTCAGCGTCTCGCGGTCCAGAGAGGCCAGCAGGTTCGCGGCCGTATGCGGACGCCGCAGGTCCATCCGCATGTCCAACGGGCCGTCCTGCCGGAAGCTGAACCCCCGGGCGGGATCGTCGATCTGCATGCTGGAGGCACCCAGATCGGCAAACACAATGTCAAACCCGCTGATTCCCTCCTCGCCGAGCACCCGGCCAATACCGCCGAAATGCCGGTGGTACAACCGCAGGGTCGCCGGCGGCTGCCGGCGGCTCGGGACGTCGCCGGGTAGAACCAGAGCCACCGGCCTGTCCAGGGCATTCGCCAGCCGCTGTCCGGTGCGGGCCAGTTGCGGGCCGTCCAGGTCGAGCCCGATCAGCCGTCCGCCCGGCGCGATGCGGCGCAGAAACGCCTCCGCGTGCCCGCCGTAGCCGATGGTGCAATCAACGACCACGTCGCCGGGCCGCGGGTTCAACGCCGCCATCACTTCATCCAGCAACACCGGGACGTGCGTGCCCGCCGGCGTGCGTCCCTGGGCCCGCACGTGCTCGTGCATCTCCGGATGCGCATCGGGCGCCAGCTCCTTGTACCGGTGCTCGAATCGCCTGGGATGTGTGCCCGGGTAGCGCGGCCGGCGCCGCCGGGGCGGCAACGGACCTCGTTCGGAATGCTCTTCGGAACCCATTGCCGCAGATTCTACCGCGCGCCGGAATGCCGGCGATCCTCCGTTGTCGCGCATTCCGGCGATTCCCGCGTCAATACGTGGCGACGATGGTCTGTTCGCCTTCCAGCGTTCCGGGCAGTTCGATCCACTCCTTCCGCGGATCAAACCCGGACCACGGCTGGCCGTTCACGCTCACACGGCGGATCGGCCGGGCGTCCGGGTGACGCAATCGAAGGAACACGCGTTTCGGGGGCGTTCGCGTCGGCGGTGTAAGGCTCGCTTCGATCCGACCGGCCCCCGCCTGTGATTTCAGCTCCAGCGAGAGCGGCCCGAAGTGCGTCGCCGCCCGATGAATGGCCGCCGTCCGCCCGTCCGCCAGCCAATACCGCGGGATTGCCTGTCCGAGGTACAGGTCCGGCCCGTCCTCCCGCACGAACATCAGCCGCAGCCAGAAGGTGCTCTGAGCCTCATCCGACGTCTTGAAATGGTCACCGAACGGATAACCCAGCTCCGGCGCGGAGTGTTCGTTGCACATCCGCACGTCCGGGTAGAATGCGGAGGCGAACGCGTTGAAGTACGCCCGCAGGTAGTGCTTTACCTCGTCGCGCCACAGATACGACGGCGGACCGTCCAGCAGGTTCGCCTGCATGGAGAACCCCCCGCGCGAAAACCAGAACCGGTCGAACACGGGAATCGAGTACCCGTACCGGTCCGAAATGTACAGGTTGTCTTCGTAATCCTTCAGAATCCACGTCGCCTCCGGCGCATCCGGCGGGATCAGCCCGTAATACAGCAGGAACATCGGTCCTTCCAGCGTCTCGCGAATCCAGCCAAGCGCGCGACCGCGCAGATGCAGGTGCGAGGGGTACTTCGGAACGTAGGTGCCGTCCCGCAATCGCACGACCGGCGTGCGGATGCGCGCCTCCGTCAGTCCCCGCATCACGTCCTGGGAATATGCCCGCGCCTCCCGCACCAGCCGCTCGGCCTCGGGGTGTCCAAAATCCGCCAGCGCCGCCGCCAGGGCCTCCAGTCCCCAGGCCGAGGCCGCGTTGGTGGCCAGCCAATACCAGTAGTCCTGCACGTCCTCGAGTCCGCCGGCGGGCAGAAATCCATATTCGATGGGACGCGCGTCCGGCGTCTTTCCGTTCTGCGTGGCGTGCCGCTCCCGAATGATCCAGTCGCACGCCGCCACCAGTTTCGGCGCCGCCTGCGTCATCCAGGCGCGGTCCCGCGTGTGCCACCAGTGCTCCGCCATGCCCCAGCAGACGTAGCCGTGCGATTTGTTGTACCCGCCCATCTCGTGCCCGCCGGACCCGTAGAACAGCCCCTCCGTGCCCGCGAAGTTGCCCGGCAGCGGCGCTGTTCCCTGAGACTCCAGGTACGAGTCCAGGCAGCGCCGGGCCACATCGGCGTATCCGCGCCGGTCCAGATCGCTGATCATCATGATGGCTTCGTTCGGGAAGTCTCCATAGTAAAACGAGCCGACGTGGGCATGCAGGCGATCCGAGTCAACCTCGCCCTGGCAGTTGATGAGCAGGTGCCGCAGGTGCGCCCGGTAAAAATCATTCAGCCACGGTTCGGGTGTTTCGATCTGCGTGCCGGCCGCCGTGCGCTCGATCCAGAAATCGCAGACCCGCGCCGCGTCCTCCATAAAATCCCGCCCGCGAAGCGGCTCGATCTCCGCCTCCCCGGCGAGGGTGATCGACGGCACCATCGCGTGCATGGTGTGCGACTCTCCCGGGCCGAGCCGCCGCGACCAGCGCAACCGGGCGCCGTCGGCCGTCCAGGCGTCGGCATCCGCCCCCGGCAGCACCAGCCGCACCCGCTCGCCCTCGGCCGTGACGGCCGACACCACATCCCCGTGCATCACCAGAGGCTCCGGCGGATGATCAAACGGCTCCGAGACGAGCGTCAGCGATGCGGTGGCCGGGATCTGATCCGACGTGTTAACCACGCGGATGCGGACCAGCAGCACGCTGGGGTCATCCACGCGCACGGACTCCAGCGGGCCGTTCAGCGCGTCCAGCACCGTCCACTGTTCATAGAGCAACGGACCTTCCTGCCACCAGGTCCGCAGCACCGGCAGGTAGCCTTCCGCCAGCTCTCGACCGCCGCGGCGATCCGGCCCCGGAAAACCGAAACGCAGGCGGAGCCCGCTTCCCGGCCAATTCTTCCGGTCGGTGTCTTTCCGGCTCCGAGGCAGATCAAACCAGCGCGGCTCGCTGGTGATTGTGACGTCGCCGTTGGGATCCTGCCGCATGGTGTTGCGGTTACCCGGCAGTCCATGCACGAAATACAGGGGTCGCTTGAGCGGCATGTCGTCCCACGCCCGCATCAGTGTCTGTTCAGGCTCATCGAACACGCGATCATAGACGCCCTTCGTCGGATACTCCTTGAGCATTGCGCGCCAGCCGTCCGGCGTTATGCCGTCATCCGCTCGAACCACAAGCGAGCCCAGATCGTCCACGAGAATTCGATCGCCCCGGGCCACCTCATCGGCGGCAAAGGAAAACGACCGCTCCGCCGAACGCACGGTGACGATCGTCCGGTCATAACGCCCGTCCAGAGGATCGACGGCCATGGTCAGGTCGGCTTCCACCGCGCCTTCCGCCCCGGCCCCCAGCGTCCATGAGCCGTCCTCCGCAACGACCGCGGCCGTTCCGGGCACCGCTCGAACGGCCCGAACGGAACCGTTGTGAATCTCCAGGCGTCCGCGCTCGTCACCGCGCGGCCCTGCTCCTTCCATCCGGGGTTTGTCGAAGTGCAGCCGCACCGTCAACGGCCGGCAGATGCCGTCGGTGAACGCCTGCATTCGTTCCACCCGCGGCAACGACGGCTCGCCCGCCAGCCGCACCTTCAGCGTTCGGCGGAACGTCACGCCGTTCTCGCCGACTTCGGGAAACTCGCTGCGCGCCGTCGAAGCGAATGCGATCGACGCGGTTCGACCGTTCAGCGTCACGTGAGTAACGGCCGGTTTCCACTGACCGTTGGTCCAGTCGTCGGTCGCCCACCACCCCTGTCCGCAGGCGCCGGAGTCGATCAGGAGCGGGTCGGGGCCGCCGTCCCATACGTCATGCCAGTATTCAACGCGGATCGCATCGGGTGACGGCGGGGCTGCTCCGTCCGCGAAGGTCACCACAAGCTCGCGAACCTTCCGCGGCTCATCCCACTGGAGCCCGTGGGGGTTGCCGCCCTCGTCCCGGATAACCTCCGCGAACGGAGCAGCGTCAAACCGGGTAATTCCCCCGTTGGTTTCGTCGGCAACGGCGCCGAGCGCGCCGGCCAGGCCGACCGCGATAACCAGGAATCCGAACGTCATGGCAAGTCTCCTGTCGGTTCGTTCATGCTACAGGGATACCCGCGCCGTGATCTTTGTCCGACGGATCAGGGCGCCGAGGGCGGCCGGGGACAACAGCCTGCTGGATCAAACCTCAGCGTACCGCGGCGGCGTTGCTGCATCAAGCCGCGTCGTCGAGAACAAACGCGGCGCGGACTGCAGGCGCGGCGGGTGGCCATGGACAACGGTTCTCGCTCGATGCCGAAAGCATTTTCATCCTTTCCTGGACGTGCGAGCGCATCATGGCATCGCCAGAAGCCCGCGCCTGCTGAGTTCCGCGGGAGACTCCCGTGCCGGGTCAAACGCCCGCAAGCGCAAGCCATACGCGCACTCTTGCGCGGGCAGGCGGTACGGCGCGTGCGGCAGGGCGCCCCAACTGTCGTCGCCGCCCAGACCCATCTGCCTCAGGTCCAGATTCAGCGTCACGTCGTCGCCGCGTTCGATTTCGAACGGATGCTTGGGGCCCTCCAGCGCGGCCGTGGAAAACGGCAGTGCGTTGACGCTCAGCAGGGGCCGGCCGACGGCCAGCACGCCGATCTCGCCGTCACCGGTCAGGACAACCCAGCGAACGTCGACCTTGTTGCCGCTTTCACCGGGCTCGGAATAGTCGGCAAAAAACTGACTCGAAACGGAGCCCGCATACAGCCCGATTCGCGCGTCGTTTCGGTCGCCATACGTTTCGTGCGGACCCGCACCAAACCAGACCATGTCCGTAAGCGAGCCGATCAGGCCCATCTGCATTCCGAAACGCGGGAGCTCGGGCAATCCTTCCTGCCTCGGTGCAAAGGCAACCTCGACGACAACGTCACCCGAACCGTAGAAGGCGTACGTCAGCGTGCAGACGGAATTCACGGCGGTCAACATGCCGGCCGCACGGACAATCGCAAGCGGCGGCGCCGACCGGCGAACCTCAAGATCGGTCAGTCTCCAGCTCCGGTGCGCGTCACGCCATACCTGCAGCCGCAGCGGCATCGCGTTCCCGCGATCGTTGTCGGTCGGCGCCCGCCAGAAGTGCGGATGAAGCGGCGCCGTGATCAGCTCAGTCTGACCGTACTTCCAGGAAGCCATCCAGCCGGTTCGCCCGTCAATCGTCCATCGCGAATCGCCGACCTCCACGAAAACGCCGTCCGGACTTTCCGTGACCTTCACCTCCGCCATGTCGTCAAGATCGAGAACCGCGGCCGGGGCCGACATGGGCAGCTTGAATTGCGCCCAAGCCATTTCCGTGCCGCGCGGGGCCCACCGCTGCCCCGGGTCCAATCGAAACGACAGATCGAGAAAGTACTCCGCCCCTGGCGCAGCGGCGATCTCGGGAAGCGGTACGGCCACCGTCCGCGTCTCGTGTGGAGCCAGGTCGAGACCGTCCAGCTTCCCCTCGGCGACGGCCTTTCCATCGGCCGTGACCGTCCAGATGCATTCCACGGCATCGCTCAGCGTCGTGAAGTCGTACCAGTTGGTGATTTCGATTTCGCCGCGGGCGAGGTCAAGCGGTTTCACCTGAACGTTCTGGTAGACCTTTTTCACCTGAGCCAGGCCCGGATGCGGCCGGCGATCGGGCGTCATCAGCCCGTTGCAGCAGAAATTGTCGTCATGCGGCGTCCCGGGCGGACCGAAATCGCCTCCGTACGCCCAGAACCAGCCGCGATCGGACCCGGGGCCCGTCCATTCGCCCCGTTGGACGGCTTCGCGCAGATCGACCCGCAACACCAGATCGGCGTCCGCTCTGGAGTCGAGATCGGCGATCTCCGATTCCGCCAACGCCCGCTTGTACATGCGCACCTCGCGAATGATCGCGTTGGTCTTGCGCTCCGTGCACTGCGGGTTCGTGCCGATGCCGAGCGGATAGGTGTTTGAAGCGACGGTGCCGTTGTAGGGTGTGGCGCCGGCCGGCTTCCCGTCGATATAGAGCCGCAGTTCACTCGAGGCGCGGACGCCCGCAATGTGATGCCAGTGGCCGTACCAGTCGTCCGGCACGTCGACGGCGACGCTGCTCCACGTCGGGTCGCCCGCCTCGGAACCGCTGCCGAAAACGAAAAACTCGACGCGATCGTCGCGCTGCTTCAATCCGTACTGGGTATCGCCTTTGACGAGATACGGGCAGTGCCCGTTTGGAGTCAGCGGCTTGACCCAGGCTTCCAGGCTGAACTCGCCGGTCAGGTCCAGGGCCGCGTGATGGTCGAAGCGCGCGTAGCCGGTCGGCACGCCGTCGAGTTCCCCCTCTTTGATCAGAACGCCGACCAGCCCGTGCGGGCCGCGATCGGGCAGCACGTGGCGCGGCGGGATCGCTTTGCGCAGCCCCTGGTCGACCCAATCCCAGATAAATCCGCCCTGCAGGTATTTCTTCGAATAGATCAGGTCCCAGTATTCCCACAGGTTGCCGTTGGAGTTGCCCATGGCATGGCTGTATTCGCTGAGGATGAACGGACGCTCCCGGCGCTTGCCGGCATACGCGGCCAGGCGGTCCGGCCGGGCGTACATCGGGCAAATGATGTCGGTGGCGGGGTCGTCGCCGGCTCGTTCGTAATGCACCGGGCGGGACGGATCCCGTCGCTTGATCCAGGCCGAGGTGGCCGCGAAGTTCGGCCCGAAGCCGGCCTCGTTTCCCAACGACCAGATGACGATCGACGGATGGTTCTTGTCACGCTCGACCATCCGAATCGTCCGGTCCATATGGGCGTCCGCGAAGGCCGGATCCCGGGCCAGCGACCGTTCGCCGTACCCCATCCCGTGTGACTCGATATTCGCCTCGTCGATCAGGTAGATGCCGTACTCGTCGCACAGGTCGTACCAGATCGGCTGATTGGGATAATGGCACGTGCGCACGGCGTTGATGTTGTGCTGCTTCATCAAGCGGATGTCCGTTAGCATTGAGCCGATGGTAATCGCGTGTCCGCGCAGCGGATCATGCTCGTGGCGGTTGACGCCTTTGAAAAGAACGGCCCGGCCATTGATCAGCAGCTCGCCATCCTTGATCTGCACTTTCCGGAAGCCGACCCTGGCGGTGATCACTTCGACCAGTCGATCCTCGGCATCGCACTGTGACAGCACGAGATGATAGAGGTTCGGATGCTCAGCGGACCACAAAGCCGGGGCGTTCACGCTCTGGCGCAGCTCAACCCGCGCGGTCTGGCCGGCGGGGACGGATACGGGGACCGAGATCCGCGAAAACGGCCGGCTGTCGCCGGGCCCGAGAAGGGCGATCTCGATCCCGGCGGTCGCGGGCGCGTCACCGAAATTGCGGACGGTGGCCTCTACGAGCAGTTCGGCGCTGCGGCAGGCGTCGTCCAGGTCCGTACGGACCTCCAGATCCCAGACATGTACGTCGCTCACCGCCAGCAGGTACACGTCGCGGAAGATCCCGCTGAGACGCCAGAAGTCCTGGTCCTCCAGGTAGGATCCGTCCGACCAGCGGTAGACTTCCACGGCCAGCAGGTTCTCGCCCGGCTGGACATACTTCGTGACGTCAAACTCCGCGTCCGTTCGGCTGCCCTTGCTGAAACCGACCTGCATGCCGTTCACCCAGACGTAGAACGCGGACTCCACGCCTTCAAACCGCAGCAGAACGTGCCGGCCCTGCCAGTCCGCGGGCAGGTCAAACATCCGGCGATAGGAGCTGACCGGGTTGTTGTCCGCCGGAATGTCGGGCGGATCGGGGACGCCCCACGGATATGCCTGGTTGGTGTAGATGGGGACGCCGAAGCCCAGCAACTCGACGTTGGAGGGCACGGGAATTCGGTCCCAGCCGGAGTCGTCGAAATCGCGGCGATAGAAATCCACAGGGCGATCCGCCGGCCGGGGCACCCAGTGAAAAGCCCATGTGCCGTTGAGCGAGCGATACCACGGCGACTCCTCCGGCAGTCCGGCGAGAGCCGCCGCGACGTCCGCATAGATGCACCGCACGGCGCGCGGAGGTTCGCGGTTGATGCCGGTGATGCGCGGGTTGAGCCACGGAGGGACGTCGTCCGCGATTGCCATGGGAACACCGCCCCAGAATGACGCAACGGCCACCAGCGCGAGGAGGCACCGCCGCCGGCCGTCCCGGGCAGTACATGGACCCGATCCGGCGACTCGGAGCCATGTCTGTCTCACGCAGGCGCGCTCGTTCTTATCCGGCGGTTGCGAAGCGCAGAGGATGCGCATGCTCGCGCTCTGGTTCCATCCGTTCATCGACGCACTCCCATGCTACCCTCTGAAATACAGATACGCCGCGGCAATCACGATCAGCACGGCGAGAGAAGCGATGACGTCGCCGGCCGTCCAACTGGCCCGCGACCGGCGGCAGGCGCCGCGGTCGCGTGGCTCACACCCACAAGCGTGAGACGGTTGACCAGAAAGATGATCACGCTGTGGTCGTGGGAGTACATGTTCCGCATCATCCAGAGGAACGAGCCTTCCGTCTGACCGCTCTCGAACCCGCAGAGCTTACGCGCCATCGGCGCTTGCGGAGACTCAGACGATCCGCCCGTTCATCTGGCGGAAAAGCGGTACTCCGTCGTCTGCCGGTAGACCTCGCCGGGCCGCAGGATGGTCGAAGGAAACGTCGCCTGGTTCGGTGAGTCGGGGAAGTGCTGTGCTTCCAGACAGAACCCCGTTCGGTATTGATAGGCGTGGCCCCCCTTGCCGACATTGCTGCCGTCCAGGAAGTTGCCACAGTAGAACTGGAGGCCCGGCTCGGTCGTCCAGACCTCCATGAGGCGACCGCTGCCGGGTTCGTACACCGTGGCGGCCCGTTGCAGCGTGCCATCCCAGTCGGCCAGCACGAAATTGTGGTCATAGCCCGGACCAAGCCGGATCTGTTCGTGATCGGCGTCGACACGCTTCCCGATCGCGGTCGGTCGGGTGAAATCGAACGGCGTACCCTCCACCGGCATCCTCTCGCCGGTCGGAATCAGTCCCGGCGTGACGGCTGTAATGTACCGCGCATGGATCATGAGCTCGTGGTCCAGGATCGTACCGCTGTTGTGCCCCGCCAGGTTGAAGTAACTGTGCTGCGTGAGGTTGACCGGCGTGGCCTGGTCAGTCGTCGCCTCGTACTCGACGCGCAGCGTGTTGTCGTCGGTCAGCCAGTAGTACACGATCACATTCAGATTGCCCGGGTAGCCTTCCGTGCCGTCAGGGCTGAAGTGGTGAAGCTGGAGGCAAACCGCCCCGTCCCGGACGACGGCTTGCGCATCCCAGACGACCTTGTCGAAGCCCACGGTTCCGCCGTGCAGATGGCACGGAATGCCGCCCGGCTGGTCGTTCGTCGCCAGCGGGTAAGTCTTCCCGTCGAGCGTGAACCTTCCGTCGGCGATGCGGTTGCCGTACCGGCCGATCAGGGCGCCAAAATACGGGCTGGCCTTCCGGTAATCCTCCAGCCGATCGTACCCCAGAACGATGTCGGCGAAGTTCCCGTTTCGGTCCGGCGCGGTGAGCGAGACGATCGTGCCGCCGTAGTCGCTCACCTGCATCGTCATGCCGCGGGCGTTTTTCAGGGTGAACAGGTGAACCGGGCGCCCGTCCGGCATCTGGCCCCAGGATTGCCGGGTAGCCAGCCCGTCCAGCGCCACTTGCCGGGTCTGACAGACGGACGGAACGCACGCCGTGCCCGCCAGGGCCGTCAGGGCCAACAGAGACGACTGGAACAGATATCTGCGGCGCATGGGTGGATCCTCCTTTGCTCTTTGTGATTGCGGGTCGGGTTTCCGGCAACCACCTGGCTCCACGGAAACCGTCCGTTTCCGCCGGACGATCAGCGGAACTGAATATACAGAACGGCCGCCAGCAACAGAATCAGCGAGCCGTAAAGGTACGACGACTTCGGCACCCTGACGTCCAGCTTGGATGTCGGATATACGATGGGCTCCGTCCGCGGCCGAATCCAGGTGATGACCAGCATCACCCCGATCAGAATCAGGAATATCATCGCCATGTGGTGCAGGAACGACATCGCGCAGAACTTGTACAGCGTCGCGGACGCCCCGGTGACCGTCGTGACGGCGCCATCGCCGGTTTTCTGGATGACGGACCACGAACCGTCGGCCAGTTGATCGAGTTTGTAGCCGCGGACGCTTTCCCACCGCCACTTGGGAATCCGCGAGGCGGCATACAGGATCGGCCCGAGGATCAGCGCCATTCGGCCGGCCAGCGCGGGGGCCCGGCGGACGACCAGCCCGAACAGAAACGCCGCCACAATGCCCGGCGAGATGAACCCCCAGATTTCCTGGATGTAGTTGAAAACCCCTTCGAACTTCCCCGGGAGCGGCGCGATCAGACACGCGCCGAGTGTGATGATCGCCGTGGCGATCCGCCCGATGGTGATCTGCCGTCGGGGAGTTGCCTGCCGGTTCAGGTATTGCCGGTAAACGTCGATGGTGAAAATCGTGGCGGCGGAGTTGATGCCGGAATTGAACGTGCTCATCACCGCTCCGGCCAGGGCCGCCAGCATCACCCCGCGCAGGTAGGGCGGCATGATCTGGGTGATCAGGTGCGGATAGGCGATCTCGCCGGCCTTCGACGCGTCTCCGCCGGCCTTCTCCAGAATCACCGGGCCGAACTTCTCAAACGCGATGATGCCGGGGATCACGATGATGAACGGGATGAGCAGCTTCATCAGGCAGGCCAGGAAGATGCCTTTCTGCCCCTCCGCGACCGATTTGGCCCCGAGCGTCCGCTGCGTGATGAACTGGTTCAGGCCCCAGTAGAACAGATTGGGAATCCACAGCCCGCCGATGAAAACCGCCACCCACGGCATTTCCGGGTCGTTCCACGGGCGGATCACGCTCAGGCGATTGGTCGTCACGTGGGTTTGCGGGTCCACGCTGACGGCATTCTCCCGCAAAGTCCGCCAACCGTCGACCAGACCGCCGCCGGTCACGCCGCCGTCGCCCACCAGAGTGCCGCCCCCGAGCAGCTTGAGCCCGAAATACAGGCAGAGTGCTCCGCCCAGCATCAGGCCCGCCCCCTGCATCAGGTCGGACCACACCACCGCTTTCAAACCGCCATAAATCGTGTAGATCGCCGCCACGATCCCGATGAACCATGCCCCGCCCATCGTGGCCCAGAAACGCGCGTCCTCCGGCGTCATGCCGCGGGCCACCAGCCGCTCGGAGAAGCCGAACACGCCGTCCAGGCCCCGCGACCCGCTGTACAGCACGGTGGCCAGCAAAGCGAACACGTACCCCGCCAGAAGATAGACCGCCATGATGCTTCGAGTGGTGCGGTCGTAACGGTACTCCAGATACTCCGGCATCGTGTAGATGCCCACCCGGAGGAACTTCGGCAGAAGCCACCACGCCACGATCACCAGCGTCACAGCCGCCATCCACTCGTAGCTGGCAATGGCCAGCCCCACCTGGGTGAACGCCCGACCGGCCATTCCCACGAAGTGCTCCGTGGAAATGTTGGACGCGATGAGCGAGAAGCCGATCAACCACCAGGTGAGCTTCCGGCCGGCCAGGAAGTAGTCTTCCTCGGTTTTCTCTTTGCGCGAGACGTAGAGCGACACTCCCACCACGGCCACGATGAAGGCCACAAATGCCGCGATGTCAAACGAGGACAGCGTCAACGGATTTCCTCCTTGTCTCCGGCGCCCGACGGGGCGCGGCGGATCACACCGGAATGACGAAGAGCCTGCACGCCGTGACTGGAGGCCACGTCACGCCACCGCGAGACGCGACCCGGCCGCCGTCTGTCAATCAGACTGATTCGAACGGAATTCGTCAAGACCGGCCAAAGAAATCGTGCGCGATCCGTCCGGAGTCGGGCGGTCTGTGGTTTCCGCGAAGGGATGCCCTCCGCCCTGATGCCCGCACGAGAAAAGGCACGTGTGCCGTTGGCTCCGACAGACGGTCTTGCACGCCGGGGCGAGGAGGAATCGGAGTGCCTCTTCTCCGACCCAAGGACGACCGGGGGAAGCGGACTCCAGCTTGCGATGGCCGGGGTGCAGAGATAGAATCCGCGCGCGATCCGACAAACGAGCCGCTCGATTCGGCGTCGCGAACCGGGTGCAGCCGCAGAGAAGGAGTCCGATTCTCATGGCCAGGAAGAGAGTGAAGAAGAGCACAACGAAGAAGAAGCAGAAGGACGTTCTCGTCGTCGCCAGCAAAGTGAAGGCCTACATGCACAGCAAAAGCATGAACACATCGGCCGAGACCATCGAGCACCTGTCCCGACAGGTCTATGCTCTGCTGGATGCGGCCGTCGAACGCACCCGGGCCAACGGCCGCAAGACGGTCAAACCGCAAGACATCTGACGTCGGACAGCCCGAAATCGAACGGCGGAATCCGCCCCTCTTTGGATGCCCGTCACGCGCCCCCTCCGGCTCGCACAGACAGACACCGAATCACTTGCCCGCACCCGGCCGGCCGGCCGAGAAGATGTCGTCGCCCACCTGCGCGGGACGTTTGCAGATCGGACAGCGGATGGAATCGGTTGCCGGCTGCCATTCCCCTTTTGCGAAACGGATCTCCGACAGTCGGCTCAGCCCCATCGCGTCCTGGTGGTACCGGACGTAACATTCAAACGGGCCGTGTTCCGGACATGTGCGTCGCAGAACGATGTCCGCCCGGTGCGTCCCGTCATCACACGTGCGCGATCCGTACGCGCCGGGCGCCGTGAACCGCTCGCCGGTATCACATTCCCAGGTAAACGTCTGATCGGTCACCGCCCTCTGTCGACCCACCTGCGCGGAGTCTCGCCGATACTGCCGCCAGGCGAAGTAGACGCCGCCCGCCACCGCCACCGCGCACGCAAGACTCACTATGGCCATCCGACGCTCTGGCCCGCCCTGACGAATCCTCACCATCGTTTCGATCCCAGACGGCTCACCTCTCTGTGCGACAATGGAGAACCCCATGTGATCGGGCGCGGAATCCCGCCGATCTGACCCGGCAAACCGGCCGGAAGCTCACCGGGCGCAGCGGACACACCCGCCCCCATGCCCCGCAAGCATATCACGATCCAACCTGTGGAACCAGCTATGGCTTTGGGACCGGACCGGTCCACCAGAACGCGCCGACGTGGGCGAAGCTGTAGTGCGGCACTCGCAAGTCATTGCAAAGCGGGCAGTCCCCCGCAGCGCACGCTTCGTAATATCTCAGAATCGTGCGGCTCATCAACTCCGACGTGGGAACACGGCGCAGGCTGCCGCCCAGGGTCGCAATGTTGATCGCGCCGGAATGACGTGACGTCAACCACGGAAGCACCGCTTCCGTATTCCCTTCGCTGAAGCTGTCATCCCAGGGCAGCCGACCGGATGTGCGGTGCGACACCCAGGAACCCGCGTTGCCGCCCGCGGCCGCATACGTCCCGTCCGGACCGATGTCGGCAATGAGCAGCGTATCCATCGGTCGACGAGGCTGGCGACGATCCAGATTCGCCAAGAAGCCCCCATGGCTCGACTGCAGGAAGTCACTCAGCCCGTAACTGCTGCCGGACACATGGGCGAAATCGATCAGACCCGGCTGCATCGGATCCGCCGGACAACGCAGCAACTCCGGATCATGCAGGTAGTTCGGATACAACTTGGAAAACCAACTGCGCAGTATCGCCGAGTCGATCTGGCTGTCACTGATCGGAAGCCAGCCGTCGTGGTCCATGCGATACACCTGCAGAGCCTGATAGACTCCCTTGAGGTTGTGCAGGCATATGGTGTTTTCCGCCTGCTGAATGGCTCGGCTCAGCGACGGCAGCAAAATACACAACAACACCGTGATCAGCATCACCACCACCAGCAGCTCCAGCAGGGTGAAAGCAGATCGCGCGGGGCTCCGGGTTTTGGCAGAAGCGTTCATGAAGCCCGGCCGCCGTTTTTGTGCCTGTCGTGCGCCCGATACGTACATACATAATTGCACGAAAAGGGGCGCGATGCAAGACTATACCCGGTTTTCTTCCCTCTTTCCTTACATCGGCACGAATCGCCGCGCCGAATCGAGAATCCCGCCCAAACACGGTAATCCCCGTCGAAACGCCCCTCCGTTGAGGTATAATGCTCTGCGGCATAGCAGGCGAATCGCACGCTCCATGCGAGGTCTATCTTGTTTACAGTGCATAAATTCCGGTGACACTGTAATATGACTACCCTTCGAGACCGCGTCACCGATGAGTTGCTTCCCTACGTTATCCAACCCGCCCAGTATATCGGAGGCGAAATCAACCAGCTCGTCCACGAAGGGCAATGGCAGCGCGCGGACGTGCGGGTAGTCATCGCATTTCCAGATACATACACCCTGGGCATGAGCCACCTGGGCTGCCAGGTTCTCTACTGGGTTTGCAACAGCCTGCCGGGAGTCGTCGCCGAACGCGCATACTGCCCCCAGCCGGACGCGGAAGCCCGGATGCGAACTCGCCAAATCCCCCTGTTTACCTGGGATACCCGCCAGCCGGTGCGAGATGCGGACATCCTGGGTATCTCCCTCCAGTACGAAATGCTCTATTCGAACCTGCTGACGCTCCTGGATCTGGCTGGTATCCCCTTGTACGCGCGGGATCGCGACGAGACCCACCCCCTGGTCATTGGGGGCGGACCGCAGGCGGACAATCCAGAACCTGTGGCCCCATTTTTCGACCTGATCGTTAATGGAGACGGCGAAGTCGCGATGGCTGCCATCGTGGGCCAGTATCGCCAACTGAAACAGCAAGGGGCGACCCGCGAGCAAATCGTCCGCGAACTGGCCCTCTCAAACCCCTGGCTTTATGCTCCATCACTCTACGAAGTCCAGTACCACAGTAACGGAACGGTCGCAACCATCCACCCCGCCATCGGCGGCCTGCCATGCCCGGTCCTCCGCTGTCAGACTCCTGACTTTGAAGATGCCATCGTGCCCGTTCGTCCACTGGTGCCGCACGTGCAGGCCGTCCATGAGCGAGTATCCGTTGAAATCATGCGCGGCTGCCCCCAACGGTGCCGATTCTGCCATGCGGGCTACACCAAACGGCCACTGCGATGGCGCAGCGTGGACCGCATTCTCAGTATTGCCGAGGAGGCTTGGCGAGCTACCGGGTTTGACGAGATCGGGCTTCTTTCTCTTTCGACCGCTGATTACCCGAAACTGCGGGAACTGGCCGAACGCATCCAGGCCCGTTTCTCCGATCGTCGCGTGAGCATCTCCCTGCCTTCGCTGCGGGTGGACAAGATGCTCGAAAATGTGCCGTGGATGGTGCGGGCGGTCCGCAAAAGTGGACTGACCATTGCCGTCGAGGCGGCCCGGGACGATATGCGGGCCGCAATCCTCAAAAAAGTGACTGATGGTCAATTGCTGGACGGCGTGCGGTCGGCCTACGAGGCCGGATGGAGAGGGTTGAAGTTGTACTTTATGGCCGGCTTTCCGGGCGAGCGACCCGAGGATATCGACGGCATCTGGGATCTTTGCCGGGCGGTCAGCGATTTGAGGCGCGAGGTCTGTGGTCTGCCCGCGAAGGTGAACGTATCCATCGCCTGGCTGGTACCCAAACCGCATACACCGATGCAATATGCGGCCCAGGCGCGGCCGGAGTATTTCGAAGAGGTTCGGCACCGCCTGCGATCGCTGGCCCGGGATAACAAGTCAATCCGGCTGCGCATGGCGCGTATCGATCGATCCGTCCTGGAAGCGGTGTTCTCCCGTGGCGATCGGCGGCTGGCGGGCGTCATCGAAGCGGCTTGGCGACTCGGCGCCCGTCTGGACGGCTGGGACGAACACTTCCGGCCCCCGTTGTGGGACCAGGCGTTCTGCCAGCAGGGCCTGGACAAAGGCTGGTACGCCCACCGCGAGCGCCCGCCCGATGAGGTGCTGCCCTGGTCCCATCTGGCCGGCGCGCGAGGGGGCCATGACTACCTCTACACTCAGTACCAGGCAGAGTTGGCAGCCTTGAGGTCAATCGAAGCGTAAGCGGAGGAGACTCTCTCGAGCACGCGCCGCCGCCGCGGCACCGGCCTAATACTCCAGCGTCTCGTGGTCGTGCTCACAGGAGATGACGCCCGATCCGTCTTCCACGAATGCCGAGGAAGCCCTCATCGCGGAGGCGTCCACGCCGGCGTTGATGATCTGGTAGTTCACGCCGTTGGAGGCGCCGTGCGCGGCGGCCGGGCATGTGGTCTGCGGAATCAGGAACGCCTGGGGCTGAGACAAAGACGCCACCGTGTGGAACGACATCATGATCGCGCGCCGCGCTATGTCGGCATCGACGGTAATTCCCAGCTCGTCCGGATGAGCGAAACCCAGCGTATGCCCGATCTCGTGCGTGGTCACGTTGGCCAGGATGTTCACCCATTCTCGCCGCAGCCAGCCGGGACCCGCCACTTCGGCGATCCGACCGCCCCAGATCAGGACCGTGTCATCCACGTACAGATTGCACGGATCATAATCCGCCTGGCCCGCCTGTCGGCCGCCGGAAGGGGCCGTGTTGAGCGTCAGATGCACGTGGGTCGCGGCGGGATAGTCGTGCGCGCGTCCGGTAATCACCCGCATGTCCACCGGGTCGAGATCGCAAAGGATGGTCTCGATGCGCCGGCGGACCTCTTCCTTGAATGCCTCGGCATCCTCGTCCGAAGCGAGCCCGTCGTAAATGGGCAGCTCCATCGGATTCAGCGGCGAGAGCGTCGTACGGGCGTCCAGCGGGCTGGGGCCGCCATCCCAGTCCAGAATGATCAGCGTATGCGCTTCGCGGCTGGTGGTCGGGGCCCGGCTGCACACGACATCCGGCCAAGGCCCGACATCACCGGCGGAACCGCTCACACGGGTTCCTCCTCCGTCGGATGGAACCGCTCCACAGCCCGCCGGGCCGAGGATTATCACACCCAGGACCGCCAGGACAATCAGACCGGGTACGCGTCCTCTGCGCAGTACCGACATGGCTTCCTCCCCCCTTGCAGATGCCGGCCGGAATTCAGGCCGACACGGCGAAGTGGGTCTTCAGCCATTAAATGTCGAGAAGGGGGGGAATGTCAATGGTTCTGCGGGAAGCCGGCAGAAGTGAGATTATCGGGAGTTGTCCGCGCGGTCGGAACGCGAGTCCGGGAATACGGACGGGGGGGCGCCGCAAATGCCGCGGCCCGGGCGGCGCCGGGCCACACGCTACCGCAGGCGGCGCCAGACGAGCAGGCCGCACGCCAAGATTGCCAGGGGCAACAGGCCGATCGCCCCGCACGCGCCACGGGTGGCGCGGGTGCCGCTTGCCGGCAGGATCTGCTGCGCCGCGTCGAAGATCGCCAGGATGTCCATGTCGTCCTCGATCGTGACGGTCAATCCGTTGGAGCTGACGTTCTCGGTGATGTCTCCGCCCCACTGTCGGAACGCCTGGCCCGGCCCGGCCAGCGCGTAGAGCGTGACCACGTCGCCCGGGTAATAGTCGGCGGCGGGCGGATCAACGAAGATCGCTCCGGCCCCGCTGGGCTCGACGATCAGGGTGAGCTCGCACGGCGTCAAAGGCGCGAACGACACGGAGATGTTCAGCACATCCCGCACTTTGAACGTCAGCGTATCGGAATACGAGACGAAGTCTCCCTCCCAGCGTACCAGTTCGTAGCCCTCCGCGGGGATGGCCGTCAGGGTGATTTCCGTGCCCACCTCGTAACTCATGGCGTCCGGCTCGACCGTGAAGTCGCCCCACTCCGGGGTCGTGTTCAGTATGCTGATCGTGACATACTGCCCCTGGGCGGCCGCGGCCACTCCCAGCACAGCGGCCAGCGCCACGCCAAGCCGGTTCTTGTTCATCGCGATTCCTTTCCAAACCGGTCCGTCCGACGGCACGGTCCCGCCACACGCGCGAGAGGCCGGGACGACCGGCTCTATCAGCGGCCAGGTGCCCGCTCCGATCGCGGACGATCCCCACCACGGAGCTATCGGCAGGGGCCCGCGCGTGATTTAGGGGAATCCAGGGGCGATAATGTCTGCACGGGCGCCAGCGCGCGGCCGGATCCGTCAGAACACGGTGCCGATGAAGAAACTGAATATCTGCTTCTCGTCGTCCTTGTGGTAAGAGACCGGGATGGCCAGGTCGAACTCCATCGGTACCGGTCCGAAGAACTCCACCTGCAGCCGGATGCCGAAGCCCACGGAGGCGCGCCAGGTGGTGATCTCGAAATCTTCCTCCACGGTGCCCATGTCCGTGAAGAACACGCCGCGGATGACGTCGGCGAACAGAGGGAAGGAGTATTCCGCGCCCGTCAGGAGCATGTAGTCTCCGCCAATCGCGAAGTCCTTGAAGCCCCGGCGGGGCGAGATGCCGCGAAACTCGAAGCCGCGCAACGACCCGATGCCGCCCGCGTAGAACCTCTCGAACACTGGCGCGTCGCCGAACATGGCCCCTCCGCGAGCCCGCAGGGTGAGCACCGATTTGCGATCCTCGACGTCCGTGTACAGGGTCTTATGCCAGGCATAGCTGGAGACCAGCGATCCGAAAAACTCGCCCCCGAACGTGCCGTACTGCTCGTAGGAAATGGTGAACCGGTCGCCCTTCGTAGGCACAAAACGGCTGTCCGTCCGATCTCGTACAAGAGAGACTTTCGTGCTGGTGATCAGGTTGTTTCCCTTATCGTCGCGCACCTCCCGCGGGGCGAAGAAATGCAGATCCGAGATGTTCACGTTCTCCACGCGGAAGGCCAGTTCACCGTACCAGCCCTCCAGGAACGACCAAGGCAGACGCCGGCCGAAACTCATGTTGGCGCCGACCCGGCGCTCGTCATATGAATCCCGCTCACGCTCGAAGTAGTACCCCCCCAGTCCGAACTGGATCGGCTTGTCCAGCAGAAACGGTTCGGTGAAGTCGATGCGGAACCGGTTGAACTCTGTGCCGGGCTGGGCCTCGATCCGCAGCCGCTGGCCGGCCCCATGGAACGATTTCAGACGGACGAATTCCCGAAAACTCCTCGGCCAGTCGAACAGGTCGAAATTCTTGATGTCCAGCATGATGGAGCCGACCAGCCCGCTGTCGCTGGTCACGCCCGCTCCGAACAGGAAGTCGCCGGCCTTGGCGGACTCTTCCACGTTCACGACAATGTCACGCACGCCCGGCTCCTCGCCGACCGGCGAGACACTGGCGCGCGAGAAGATCTGCGTCTGAACCAGCCGCTGCTCCGCGTTTTTCGCCTCGGTCAGGTTGAACAGATCTCCCGGAAACAGCTCCAACTGCCGCCGGACCACCTTGTCCTTGGTTCGTTCGTTGCCCCGCACCACGATCCGCCCCACCCGGATCTGCTCGCCCTCCGTGATCTGCACCGTCACCAGCACCTGGTTGGGCGTCGCGGAAAAAACCTGGACCGCCTTCACCTCAGCGTAGATGTACCCCAGCTCTCCGTAAAGCGTCTGCAGCCGCTTCGTGTCACGGTCCAGCTCCGTCTTGAGGATGGGATTGCCGACCGCCATCGTCAGCTCGGCCAGCACCTCTTCGTCCGTGAAAACCTGGTTCCCCTCGAACGCGATGCTCTCGATGCTGTACCGCGGCCCCTCCACGACCGTGAACCACAGCGTCAGTTCCTGCCCATCCTCGCTTCGCTCCACCCGCCAGGTGGCCCGGGCGTCCAGGAAGCCCTGATCGCGATAGTAGGATTGGACGGCCGTGGCATCGCTTTCGGCCTGGTCGGCGTCAAACCGGCCTGGCCGGAAAATCCACATGTACGTCTGGGTCTGAATCTGCTGCTGAAGCTTGGCCGGGGCGATGGCGTCGTTGCCCTCGAACAGGATCCGGCGAACGCGAACGCGGGGGCCCTCCTCGATCCGATACAGCAGGATCCCCTGGTTCAGTAGCTCTTCGTCTATGGTGACCTGCGCCTCGCCGTAGCCTTCCTTGCGGTACAGGCCCAGAATCGTCTCCCGGCCCTCCCGCACGCCGTAGGCGTCCGTCGGGTCGCCCACCGACACCGGGACGGAACTCCGCAGCTTCTTCTCTTTGAACTTGACATTACCCTCGAACCGAATCTCCTGAATGACCGGCCGCTCGGAGATCGGAAACCGCACCACCACGCCCTCGGGCGTCACCTCGGTCTCCAGGGTGACCGTCAGGAACTTGCCGGTTTTCAACAGACGTTCGATGTCCTGGCGGGCCTGCGCCTCGTCGAACGGCTCGCCCGCCGTGGTTCGAACGACGCTGCGGAGGTAGGTCCGGCTGGTCTGCTCGGCACCGGGAAACTCAACGGCGACCACGTTCCCACCGCCGGGCGGTGTCGAGGGTTCCTGTCCCCAAGCCGCCTGTGCCAGCCCCAATACCAATGCTGCGAGGGCAGGTACTCTCCACACGGGAATCGCTCCGTATTTCTGGTCGGACCGGGTCCGACTCTATCGCAGGTCTCGACGTGACAAGGGGTTCTGTTACCGCACCAATGGACAGACATCCTAACCGGGCGTTTCCGTCTTCGCAACTGGTTTGCCGCAAGTCACCCGGCGTCGTGATGAACCGGAACCAAGTGTTCCCATGCCCTCGGAAGCGTTTGGCCAGATTCCGGGCCCTCGCTCGCTGCGGCACCCGACTGGCCACCGATCTCGGACGGGGCCGGTCGAAGTCTGGACCGACGACCAAAGCTCTGCCACCGTTTGTTCCCGTGTACCGGATTGAAATCCGCATTGTGCGAGGGGGTTGCGTTGTTCGCAATTGGCGATGGCTGGATACATTGGGACGTACGCGCGGGCTACTGACAGCAGAGGGTGGCGGCGCTGGAGGCGAGCGGCCTGAAAAGGTTAGCAACCGGCCTGCTCCGCCGTCTGACCGCCCTCACCCGCCTCCCAGCCACTCGCGCCGCTCAAATGGTTCCCGTGCAGACGGCCCAGCGCTTTCCCATTGTGGAGGATCGTCCGCCGGCCGGGCCGCGCCCCTACGCTCGGATACGCCCTTCCACGAGTTGCACGCGGCGGTGAGCCATGCTCGCCACGGCCGGATCGTGGGTGACCATGACGATGGTCTGTCCCTGGGCATTCAGCGCCTGCAGGACGGCCAGGATGCCCTGGCCCGTCTTGGCGTCCAGATTGCCCGTGGGTTCGTCCGCCAGCAGCAATTCCGGCTCGTTGACCAGGGCGCGGGCGATGGCCGCCCGCTGCCGTTCGCCGCCGGAGAGTTCGTTCGGCCGATGGCCCCCGCGCTGCTCCAACCCCACCTGCTCCAGAACCTTCTGCGCGTGCCGGCGGACCCGCTTTCCCTCGCGCAACCATTCCATCACGGAGTATCGCACCATGGCCGGCAGCAGGACGTTCTCCAGCACGTTCAATTCGGGCAGCAGATGGTAGAACTGAAAAACGAATCCCATGGACCGGTTGCGCATTCGCTCCTGGGCGCGTACGCCCTGCGTGAAGATGTCCTGCCCGTTGAACCGCACCGTCCCGTCGTTCGGCACGTCCAGCGCCCCCAGGATGTGCAGCAACGTGCTTTTCCCGGAACCGCTGGCGCCCATGATCGCCAGCCATTCTCCGCGCTGCACCTTCACGGACGCACCGCGGAGCACGCGCAGCATCTCCGGCCCCATCTGGTAGAACTTGTACAGGCCGTCGGCGGACAGGATGGGCTCACTCATAGCGCAACGCCTTCACCGGCCAAACCCTTCCCGCCTGGATCGCCGGGATCAGAGCCCCGAACATGGACGCCAGAATGGCCACCCCGAAGATGATCGCCGCTTCGCCCGCATCGACGGCCGTTGGGATGCGGTCGAAGGCGTACACTTCCGGGTTCCATACCCTCAGGTTCGGATTGATCCGGGCCAGGGCCTCCTGAAACTCATTGATGTAACGAACGAACAGCACGCCTGTAATCGTCCCCCCGATGCCACCCAGCACGCCCACCGCCGCGCCATAGGCCACGAAAATCGTTTCGACGCCCCAGGGCGAGGCGCCCACGCTCTTGATGATCCCGATGTCCCGGGTCTTGTGCGAGACAATCAGGTAGAACACGCAGAACACGACCACGACCGCCACCAGACTGATGACCATGAAGAGAATCAGAACGAGGATTTTTTCCTTCTCGACCGCTTCGATGTACGCCCGCTGCCGCTCCTGCCACGTCTCAGTCTTGACGCGGCTCATCAGCATTTCGTCCTCGGGCGACACCGTTGGGGCGATTCGGTGGAAGAACGCGTGCCAGAGTTCCACGACCCGATCTCGTGCCGCGTAGGCGTCCCGTCCGTGCCGGAGTTTGATGAGAATCTGAGACGCGCGGGCCGGTGTCCAGCCCCCGTCCACGCGCTCCTGCGGCTCCATATCCAGCAGATCCTGGAGGTAGTCAAAATCCAGATAGGCGCACAGACGGTCGATGTCGTATACCCGCGTGTACGAGTCGTCGGCGTACCGCACGGGCACTGTCAGAAAGCCCGCACCTGAGACCACACCCTGCTGGGTCAGCGGCAGCAGAGCCAGAATGATCTCGCATCCGCGCCGGAACTCCCGCTCGTACGTTCCCTTCTCCGTTCGCCGGTTGATGATGTCCGTGCCGACGATGATGCCCCAGAGCGAATCCCCCTCGTAGCCCGGCGCGGCGAACCCGGGACGATACCGTCCCACGCCGTGTGGGGACGTCATCTCCGCCTCTGACGTCAGCGCGGCCGCCTCCGCCGGGTGCCCCGCCCGGAAGCGGGCGAACGCTTCCTCATACTCTTGCGGCAACTGCCACTGACCGAATTCCGTCAGGCCGGAGACGGGCTGCTGTTGTTTCTTCAGGGTGGTGGTGCCGGGATAGTATCGCTCGTAATACAGGGCGTTCTCAAAATCGTTCACCTTCGGAAACTCGTCCAGCCGGATGCCCACGACCTGAACGGGCTTGGTGAAATTCAAATCCTTCACCCGCAGAATGCCGTAGTTGTAGATGGCGGGCGTGGCCGCTTCGACCCAATCCGGCAACTCGATCTTCAGCTCGTCAATAAACTCCTGATAACACGGAAAGCCCTGCAGGGTGTCGTTGTCGACGATCAGGTCGCTGAGCAGCCCGCGCGTGCGCTCTTTGACCATCTCCAGAAACCCGCCCATGACGCTGACCACAATGAGCACCATGGCCACGCACAGCCAGACCGCGACGATCGGCAGCAGAATGATCAGCCGACGGCGCAGATAACGAAGGATCAGAAAGAGCTTATACATCCGTGCCCTGTTCAGGAGGGGTGTCGTCCGGCCCCGAGCCGTCCTGGCCCCGTCGCGGACGCTGCAACGGGAAGAGAATCACGTCGCGAATGCTCGGCCGGTCCGTCAACAGCATGACCAGTCGATCGATGCCCACGCCCAGGCCGCCCGCCGGCGGCATGCCGTACTCCAGCGCGGTCAGGAAGTCCTCGTCCATCACCGCCATGGTCTCGTCGCCCTCGCCCGCCAGCTTCCGCGCGAAGTTTTCGCGCTGAACCTGCGGATCGTTCAGCTCCGTGTAGGCGTTGCCGATCTCCATCCGGCAGACGAACGCCTCGAACCGCAGGGCCAGTGACGGATCCTCCGGATGCCGTCGCGTCAGGGCGCAGATGTCCGCCGGGTAATCGCAGACAAACGTCGGCTGCACCAGGTGCGGCTCCACCCGCCGCTCGAACAATTCGTTCACCACGACCGCATCGGCCCTGCCGGCCTGCTCGACGCCCGCCTCCGCGGCTTTCGCTCGCACCGCGGGCCCGTCCGTCATGTCCACACCCACGTATTCGCGGAACAGGTCGGCATATTTCCGCCGTGGCCAGGGCGGCGTGAAATCCAGCTCATGCCCGTCGAAAAACCGACGAAACCCCCCGCCGATCCGCTCGATGGCCGCGGCGGTCATCCGCTCCACCCGCTCCATCATCACGTGGTAGTCGGCGTAGGCCTCGTACAGCTCCAGAAGCGTGAACTCCGGATTGTGCTGCGTGCTGATCCCCTCGTTGCGGAAATTGCGGGAGAACTCGAAAACGCGCTCCATCCCGCCGACCAGCAGCCGTTTCAGATACAGCTCCGGGCTGATCCGCAGGTACAGCGGCATGTCCAGCGTGTTGTGATGCGTCAGAAAGGGCCGGGCCGCCGCGCCGCCGTAGATGGGCTGGAGCACCGGCGTTTCCACCTCGATGTAGTCCAGACCCACCAGATAATCCCGGATGGCCTGGATGATCGCACTTCGCCGGCGGAATACGTCGCGTACCTCCGGGTTGGCGAACAGATCCACGTAGCGCCGCCGGTAGCGCAGCTCCACGTCGGTCAGCCCGTGCCATTTCTCCGGGGGCGGCAACAGCGATTTCGTCAGAAAAACAAAACCGTCCGCCCAGACCGTCAATTCCCCCGTTCGGGTCAGGCCCAAAGACCCGTCCACGGCGATGATGTCGCCGAGGTCCAGCAGCTTGATCACCGGCCAGTCGTCCGCCAGCGCCTTTTTGGACAGCCCAACCTGAATCCGCCCGCCGCCGTCCTGGAGGGTGAGAAAAACCAGACTTCCCATCACCCGTTGGAGCATCACCCGGCCGGCCACGCGGGTACGTTCGCCATCGGCGGACTGCCCGGGCTCCAGGCCCAGCGCCTCACCCCTGGCCCGGACGGATAGGATCGGCTCAACCTCCGACAACCGCCGGCCGTACGGGTCTACGTGCAACTCCCGCAGTTTCTCCAGCTTGCGGAGGCGGTCGTCTTTCAATCGGTGATCCAAGGTGGTCCTCGCCTGACGCCGGGGAGACACGCCGGCGGGCCGGATGGTAGCACGCCCGATACGTCCAATCAACGCCGTTGTCCGGCAACGGAGACGGTCGGCAGCAGGCGATGCGGATCGCCCATGCGCATCTCGATCTGCTCCACCAGAACAGCAAATGCCGCCCGCTCCCCGGGGGCAAAAACCGGTCGTCCGAACCCGTCCAGGGCCCGCTCGACCGCAAAAGCCAGACCGTCGAATGTGTCGTAACTGTGCAGCCGCCGGTTCCGGACCCACCGGGCCAATACAAAACGCATGATGGTCACGTTCACGCCGTATCCGCCGCACACCACGGGCAGCAGGTCACTGTCGTGCAACTGCCGCATCGCCTCGTAGCACGCCTGCGCCCCCGAAGGGTCGGCCCGGACCAGGAGGCGATCCAGCACCAGTTCCACCGCCACGTGCGGCAGCAGCCAGCGCGTCCAGTGATCCGCCAGGAGGGGAACCTCCCGCCGCGTAAACGCCGTCAGGTCCTGCAACAACGACACGAAAGGCTCGCTGGTATGAAACGCCGCATCCGCCTCCAGATGGCAGCGAATCCCATCGGCCAGGTCCGCCAGCGGCCCCCCACCGTCCATTCCGTTCCACGGAGCCGGGCGGTGCGTCCGGCGAACCCCGGCGTATCGCATCAGGTCCGGCAACATGCTCCCTGCCGTCAGCAGCGGCCGACCCAGCGGCAGGACCTGTTTGGCATGTGCAAAGTAATTCATGCGTCGGCCGGAAGTCTCCGGTCGTCGGTCGGCCCGAACAAATCGGTTCTCCGACAGGGGCCCTGGCTACACGTCGAGGTTTTTCACGTAGACCGCGTTGTCCTCGATGAAGCGGCGCCGCTGCTCGACGCCCTCGCCCATGAGCAGGGTGAACATGCGGTCCGCCTCCCGGACGTCAATGTCATACTGCTCGCTGTCGTCCGGATCGTCGCTGACGCACACGCGCAGAAGCGTCCGGTTTTCCGGATTCATCGTGGTCTCCCACAAATCCTCCGCATCCATTTCGCCCAGGCCCTTGAAGCGCTTGATGTTCAGCCCGCCCGCCCCCAGATCCCGGATGGCCTGCCCCACCTGGGAGAGGTTGTCCAGTTCCACGTCCGGCTTGTCGCCGTGTCGCAGAAGGTATCGGGCCGGCGGCAGCTCGCCGGTGACCAGTTCCTCCCGCTCGAGAAACCAGTCGGCGATATCCAGCCCCAGGTCCGCCAACTCCCGGATGTACTGTTCCAGGAACCGGCATTCGCGCAGCTCATGGCGCACGATCCGCCGCGCGGGCGGGGTCTCCTCGCCGTTCCCGTTGTGCGACTGATCCATCACCCGCAAATGCCGCGCCTCGACGATCTCCACCGTGCCGACCTCTTCGGCCAGTTGTCGTCGGAAGGCCATCAACTCCTCCTCATTGTGGAAGAATCGGCTCTCCATCTCCGGCCGGCCGGGCGTTTGAATCTGTGCCAGAATGGCGGGCAACCCGCGCTGCGGATCGCGCTGGTTGCAGATCAGGTCTCGAAAGTCGATGCCGCGCCGGGCAAGAATCCGCGCTTTGCCTGCGATGCGATCCAACAGGCCGTGCGCGCCGGCCAGAGCCGCGCCCTGGATTTCGTGCTGGCCGTGCGGATCGCGCACGAGCAGCGCCGTTCCCTCCCGTCCGAGCTGGGACAGCTTCTCGTGCAGATACTGCTCGTTGAGCACGTACTCCACGTGCTTGCCCTTGCGGATCTGGTAAAGCGGAGGCTGGGCGATATACACCTTGCCCGCCTCGATCAGCGGTCGCATATGGCGGAAAAGGAAGGTCAGCAGCAGAGTGCGAATGTGGCTTCCGTCCACGTCCGCGTCCGTCATGATGATGAGCTTGTCGTACCGGCGCTTCGCCAGATCAAAATCGTCCTGGCCGATGCCGCACCCCACGGCGTAGATGATGTTCTTGATCTCTTCGTGCGACAGCATCTTGTCAATGCGGGCGCGCTCCACGTTGAGAATTTTGCCCCGCAGAGCCAGAATGGCCTGGGTCATCGAGTCGCGACCCTGCTTGGCGCTGCCGCCGGCGGAATCGCCCTCCACCAGGTAGAGCTCCGTTTCCTCGACGGTCTTGCTGCGGCAGTCGGAGAGCTTGCCGGGCAGTCCGGCCCCGCTCATCGCGCTCTTGCGGGCCAGGTCGCGCGCCTTGCGGGCGGCCTCGCGCGCCTGGGCCGCCTGAATTCCCTTCTGCACAATCCGCCTGGCGTCGGAGGGATTCTCCTCCAGAAAATTGCGGAGCTGCTCGTTCACCGTCTGCTGAACGAAGGTCTCCACCTCCGGGTTCAGCAGTCGGACTTTCGTCTGCGACTCGAACTGCGGGTCCGGCACCTTCACGGACACCACGGCGGTCAGGCCCTCGCGCCAGTCCTCGCCCATCGGCGTCAGGTCGCCCTTGAGCAGCCCGGCCTTGCGGGCATACGCGTTTGCCACGCGCGTCAGTGCGCTTCGAAACGCCGACAGGTGCATGCCGCCGTCGATGTTCTTGATGTTGTTGGCGAAGCAGACCGTATTCTCCGTGAAGCTGTCCGTATATTGGAGGGCGATCTCGCAGCCCAGCCTTTGCTCCTCATCGGTGGCCGCCAGCCGGATGACGTTGGAATGCAGCGGCTCCGCGCCCTCCGACAGGTGCTGAACGAACTCCCGGATCCCGTCGCGGAAGCAGAAGTCAAACTCCTTCTCCGAGCGCTCGTCCACCACCTGGATCCGAAGGCCCTCGTTCAGGTAGGCCAGCTCGCGGAACCGCGCCACCAGCGGCTCCAGCTTGAACGCAGTGTCCGGGAAAATCTGCGGATCCGGCTTGAACTCCACCCGCGTGCCCGATCCGGGCGTATTCTCGGCCACCACGCGCAGGGGCCGGGCGGTCTCCCCGCGCTCGAAGCGCATATTGTAGGTCCTGCCGCCGCGCTTCACCTCCACCTCGAGCCATTCGCTCAGCGCGTTCACCACGCTGACGCCCACCCCGTGCAGACCTCCGGACACCCGGTACGCCTTATGGTCGAACTTGCCGCCGGCGTGCAGCACCGTCATCACGATTTCCAGGGCCGGCCGGCCGTTGAGCTTCGGGTTCTCCATCTCTTTCGGCTCAACGGGAATGCCGCGCCCGTTGTCAATCACGGCGCATGTGCCTTCTGTGGTGAACTTCACGAGGATCTGACTGCAAAAACCCGCCATCGCCTCATCGATGGCATTGTCCATCACCTCGTAGACCAGGTGGTGCAGGCCGGACGACCCCGTTCCGCCGATGTACATCGCCGGCCGGTGCCGCACGGCGCTGAGACCTTCCAGCACCGTAATGCTGTCAGCACTGTAAAAACCTTCGGACGTGTTTCCGCCCGCGTCATGCTCCGCTGCAGCGGCGCTGGCCGGAGCAACCTCCTCCAGCCGCCCGGGCAGATCCTTTGTCGATTCCGTACTCACGCTTGGCTTGGTCCTTTTTCGCTATGCTCCCCCCGGAATGTCCGGCCCGCCGAAGCCGTCGTCGCTTTCCCCCACCGCAAAACGCAGGCGCCGGGCCTTGAACGCACGACACGTCCGCAGCAGATGGCTGCGCAGCTCCGTCAGCCACCGCAACCGCATGGCCTCGCAGGCCGGCGCCGATTCCGCCAGAATCACGACTTCCGAGCCCTTGAGTTCCCCCAGACTACACAGGCGGCGGAACTCATCATCCACATACCCCGCGATGGCCTCGCGCACCGCCCGGCGCTCCTCCAGGGCCCGCTTTCGATCCGGCACGCACGACCCGATGGGCAGGGCGGTGTTCCGCGGCTGACGGTTCCGCACGATCCAATCCCACGCCCGGCCATCCGGCTTCATACCCCCATTGACCCCCTCGTTCCCCCTACGACAAGCTCAAAGGCATTACCACGTACAGCATATCCGACCCGACCCGCAGAATCCCCGGCCGATTGGGCGACTTGAGTTCCAGCGTCACCCGGTCCGATTCCACTGCCCGCAGCGCATCTATGAGAAACACCGGATTAAAGCCGATGTCCACCGGCTCTCCCTGAAAGGACGCCGGCGTGCGGACGACCGCCTCTCCCTCGGTCGGCGCGCGCCCGGTCAGGACGAGCTCGTCCCCCCGGAACGACAGCTTCACGCTTCGCGATTCGTCGCTGGTCAGCAGGGCCGCCAGCCGGACGGCGCCGAGAAACTCGTCCCTCTTCAGGTCCGCCTTCTTGTCGCTGTCGGTCGGGATCACATCCCGGTAGTTCGGGAACTGCCCTTCGACCAGGGCGGAGCTCACGGTCGCCCGGCTGGAACGCAGCACAATCTGGTTCCCGTTCTCCGTCACGCCGATCGCCGTATCCGCCTCTTCCCCCTCGACGATCCGCATGAACACCTGAAGGGCCTTGATGGGAACGATGGCCCGCATGGATTTGTCGGTGGCCGCCTGGCACTTGCCCTCCGCGTGGGACAGGCGCCGACCGTCCGTGGCCGTCAGGGCCAGATGCCCTTTCTGCAACTCCCAGAGCACGCCGTTGATCGCATAACGGCTCGTCTCGCGAGCCGCGGCAAACACCGTCCAGCCGACCAGCCGTCGCAGCTCGCCGGCCTCCACTTCAAAATCCGCCGGCCCTTCGACCGAAGGGACGGGAGGATATTCCCGCGCATCCTGTTGATAAATCTGAAAATGGCTGTCCTGGCCCCGCACGTGGCACAGCGTTTCGTCCGTCTCCAGACTCAACGTCTCGTCCGTGGATTCCCGAACGATCTGCGAGAGTTTCTCCGCCGAAACGAGGATGTCTCCTTTTTCCTCCACCTCTACCTGGGTCACCGTGTAGCGGATGCTGAGCTCCAGGTCCGTGGCCTTCAAAACGCAACAGTCGCCTTGTGCCTCCAGCAGGACACACTGCAAAATCGGTTTGGGAGTGCGAGAGGCTACCACACCGCTGACCGCCGCGAGTCCTTCTGCCAGTTCTTGACGATTCACACGCAGTTTCATGCGGAACTCTCAGTTCTGGGTGTCCCTTCTGAAGAAGAGAGGTAAAAGAGAAACAGTATTCATCTTATGGCCTGTGAGAAGCGTCACTTCCGCCGGGCACGCATTCGCAACTTACCAGTATACCGACGTTTCCGGCATCTGCCAGCCGGCCCGCTTCCAGGGGAAACCTGTGACGAGCCGCCCGGCACCTCACGGTGGGGGCCGCGGCTTAACCGGGTCTCCGTACAGTTTTCTTGCAGAACGGCCTGCGCATTCGCGAACCTCACATCACTTGTGCCCCGGTGTGGGAGCCGTGCCAGCCGATCGACGCTGGAGAACCCGGGTGATTTCCTGAAGAGCATCGTCGAGCGTGCCTTCCTGGGCCCGCAGCGCGCCGATCTGCCGACTTGCGTGCAGCACCGTGGTATGGTCGCGCCCGCCGAAATAGGCCCCGATCTCTTCCAGACTGTGGGCCGTCAGCTCGCGGGCCAGGTACATGCATACCTGCCTCGGGCGAGCGATGGACTTGTGTCGTTTGCGCCCCTGAATGTCTCCCAGGCGGACATTATACCACGCCGAAACGGCCTGCAGAATGTCCTGAATCGTGACAGAGGAGGGGGCTTCTCGCCTGCCCAGGGCCTCATACGCCACCGCCATGTCGATCTGGCCCCCCTTCATCTGGCTCATGGCGTCGATCTTGATCAGGGCGCCCTCGAGCTCGCGGATATTGCTGTCCACCCGCGAGGCGATAAACCGCACCACGTCCTCGGGCACCTCAATGCACCGGACCTTGGCTTTCTTGCGGACGATGGCCATGCGCGTTTCCAGGCATGGGGCGTCAATCCGGGCGACCAGCCCCGAGTTGAACCGGCTGACCAATCGTTCCTCGAGACTGGGAATCTCGGGGGGAGGGCAGTCGGCCGAGAGGACGATCTGCCGCTGGCCTTGGTACAGCGTGTTGAACGTGTGGAAAAACTCCTCCTGGCTGCGCTCCCGCTCGGCGAGAAACTGAATGTCGTCAATCACCAGGGCGTCCACGTGGCGATACCGATAGCGGAACCGGTTCAGCGCCCCGCGCTCCACCGCCTCGATAAAGTGATTTGTGAACGTTTCACAGGAAATGTACAGGGCCCGCAACTCCTCCGGTCGCGTCTGTACCCCGTGGCAGATCGCCTGGAGGAGGTGGGTCTTACCCAGCCCCACGTTCCCGTGGATGAACAGCGGATTGTAGGCTCGCCCGGGACTCTCAGCCGCGGCCACTGCCGCCGCGTGTGCCAGTCGGTTACAGGGGCCGATGACGAAGTTCTCGAAGACGTAGTCGGAGTTCAGGGCCAGGCCGCCGTCGTCATGGACGAACGAGGGCGTTCGCCCATACTCATCTTCGAGCTCTTCCGTGCTGGCGGACTGGAACGCCACCCCGACCAGCCGGCCTGTGGCGGCCTGGGCCGCTTCGGCAAACGGGCGCGTACAATGCTGTTGTAAGTATCGCATTTGGGCGGGATTGCTTGCAGTGATCGTCAGGACGCCATTGCGCAGGCAGCCCGGTTCCAGGTGGACGAACCAGCCGCGGACCAGATCCGGGTGGTTCAGCCGCACGTGGGCGATGATGTCCGTCCAAAGGGCCGCGCCGATGGTTGTCATTGTCTCTGCGAACGTCCGGAAGAGCCCTGAATCCGAGCAGCCGACCGCATAGCGTGCCCGCTTTCGGCCAGACCAGTATCTAACACGTTAGTACACCGTACGTTATACAACAGACACGTTCGCCGCAGCGACGTAGATCTCATTATACCGTGAATCGGTGCGCATGCCATCCTCCCCGGAAAATCACAGCTTGTCCGCGCTGCGGGCAGGCGGGCGCGAACTGTCCAGAGAGGCAGGCTGTATGCCGGCTGGGTGGCCGGAGCTGATGCGTTTTTTGTGCCCGAGCCGACCTAGGAGTATCAGGTTGCTTGATGGAACGCTCCGCGCCGCTACGATGGCGGCCAACGGAGGACATGCGGAGAAGGATACTGGCCAGGACGGCAGCTATGAGGCAGACTGGAGCGTCGCGCCCGTCGGCCGGGGAAGCCCAACTGATTCTCCCGTTTTCAGACGGCCGGCCGGGGTCATCCCCAACGAAAACTGTGAAAAAAAGCTCAAAACCCCAAACGAGGGCGGCTGCGGCACGCCCGAAGCGAAAACGCGGACTGTCGGCCGAGGACATGGCCCAGCAGCAGCGGGAGATTTCCGTTTCGGAGTTCTTCGCGAAAAACCGCCATCTGCTCGGATTTGACAACAAGCGCAAAGCGATGCTGACCACCGTGAAAGAGGCGGTGGACAACAGCCTCGATGCCTGCGAAGAGGCCGGCATTCTTCCGGACATCCGGGTTGAACTGAGCCAGATTGCGGACGATCGCTTCCGTGTGTGCGTTCACGATAACGGCCCCGGAATCGTGAAGCAGCAGATCCCCAACATTTTCGGAAAGCTGCTTTATGGTTCGAAATTCCATAGACTTAAGATGGCACGGGGACAGCAGGGGATCGGTATCAGCGCCGCCGGCATGTACGGGCTGCTGACCACGGGCAAGCCCGTCAGCATCATCAGCCGGATTCCGGGCAAAAAGGACGCCCACCACTACAAACTGGCCATCGACACCAAGAAGAACAAGCCGGACATCATTCATGATGAGACGGTGGAAGTGGATTGGCCGCACGGGACTCGTGTCGAGATCGACCTGGAGGCCAGCTACACCAAGGGCCGTCAGAGCGTGGACGAGTACATCGAGCAGACGGCCATCGCCAATCCCCACGGGAGTTTTGTGTACCAACTGCCCACCGGCGAGGTTCGCGAATACGCGCGCACCGTGCATGATTTGCCGCCCGCTCCCCGCGAGATCAGGCCGCATCCGTACGGCATCGAGCTGGGCACGCTGATGAAGATGCTCAAGGAAACGCAATGTCAGCAGGTGGGGGCGTTTCTCCAGGCGGAGTTCTCGCGGGTCAGCCCGACGATCTCCCGGACCGTCTGTCAGACCGCGGGCGTCACGCCGCGCACGTGGGTCAAAGCGATCGACCCTCCGACCGCCGAGAAGCTCTACCATGCCCTCCAGAACACGCGCATCATGGCGCCGGCCACCAACTGCCTGGTCCCCATCGGGGCGGAGGCGATCCTGGCCGGTCTGCTCAAGGGCATCAAGGCGGAGTTCTACACCGCAACCACCCGGCCGCCGACCGTTTACCGCGGCAATCCGTTTCAGATCGAGGTGGGAATCGCGTACGGCGGCGAACTCGGCGGCGACTGGCTGCGCGGCGACCGGAATAACGGCGATGCGGCCGAGCCGCCGGAGACCCGCGTGCTTCGGTTCGCCAACCGGGTTCCGCTGCTGTACCAGCAGAGCGGGTGCAGCATGTACCGCTCCGTGGTCGAGACCGGCTGGAACAAGTATGGCCTGTCTCAATCGCGCGGCTCGCTGCCGGCGGCCCCGATGGTCGTGCTGGTGCATATGGCCAGCGTGTGGGTGCCGTTCACCTCGGAGTCGAAGGAAGCGATCGCCGACTACGACGAGATCCGCAAGGAGATCAAGCTGGCCATCGCCGAGTGCGGGCGTCGGCTGGGCGTGTTGTTGAAGCGGAAGCGGACGAAGGTGGCGTACGCCCGCCGGCGCGACGTGTTCACGCGCTATATTGATGAGGTGGTCAATGCCGTTGGCGATATGACGCGCGTGAACCGTGCGAGTTTCCGCGGGAACCTGATGAGAATGTCGGAGCGTTATACGGCCGCGGCGGACATGGATTTTGACGATCACGGGAACGTCGTTCACAAATCCAGCGAGCCGGGTCTGGCGGACACGATCGTGGTCGACCGCGGCGTTGACGGTGGGCCCGACGAACCGGCGCAGGGCAGTCTGTTTGAGCCGGAGACGCCTCCGCCGGCGGCGAGGAAGCCCGCCCGTCCGCGGCGCAGAAAGTAGGGTCCGTCGAGCGGACCAGAGCACATACAAATGTCGAAAACAACCAAGAAATCCCGGGATTCCGCAGCGTCGGCCAGGCCGTCGTCTCGCCGTGCCAGGCGCGACGGACAGGCCACACAGGCCAAGCTTGCCGGGCTCGCCAACGCCATCGTCGCCCAGGCGGAGAAGGACAAAGACCCGTTTGTGGACATTCCGATCCGCGCCCTGAGTAACGTCAGCTTTAATGAGAAGACCCGCTATATCGAGATGGGCGACAAGACCCAGCGGCGCAACTTCTTCAACTACGGCCAGGCCAAGCGGTTCATGCAGACCATGCTGGTGGCCTCCAAGTGCAAGCAACTGGTGGACGAAGACAAGACGGCCAGCATCCGTCAGATTTACTACCTCTCCAAGCACACCATCAAGGGCACCAGCGAAAAGACCTTTGACGACCAGGACGAGTCCGACCCGATCCTGGAGGATCTGGAGGTGGCTCTGGACTCCCTGCGCGAAGAGCTGCATATCTTCGCCAGCAACCGCGGCAATCTGGTCGGCCCGATCACGCTGGTGGACTCGGGCAACGAGCTGGACTGCACCCGCATGGGCTCGGCCGGGTACGCCGTGCCCAGTATCGTCGAGCCCGACGTCATCCAGTTCAAGAAATGCCGCGCGAAGTACGTTCTGCACGTCGAAAAAGACACGGTGTGGCGCCGCTTCTACGAGGATCGCTTCTGGGAGAAGCACAACTGTATCGTTTCGCACGGGGCCGGCCAGCCGACGCGCGGCATGCGCCGGCTGCTTCATCGCATGCACAACGAGCTGAAGCTGCCGGTGTACGTGCTGCTCGACTGCGACCCCTGGGGGTACTATATCTATTCCGTCATCAAGCAGGGGTCGATCAATCTGGCCTATGAGTCGCGGCGGATGGCCGTGCCGGATGCGGTGTTCATCGGGGTCTCCGCATTCGATTACGAGCGATACGAACTGAGCGACGACGTGAAGCTGGCCCTGGACAGCGCCGACGTGAAACGCTGCAAGCAGATTCTCGCGTACCCGTGGTTCGAGGGCAAACGCCCCTGGGAGAAGGAAATCAAGAAGCTCATCCGCAACGGCTTCAAGATGGAAGTCGAGGCCCTGTGCAACAAGTCGCTCGGTTTCGTCACCGAAGAATATGTGCCGGCCAAGCTGAAGGACAAAAAGCAGTGGCTGGATTAGTGTGCGCGGTCCGGTTGCGTGCGGCCGGTGCCCGCGCCGGCACGAGCCTCATTCTGCGCGCGTGCGCCTTTGTTCCGGCGCCGCTTCTTCCGGCCCGTATTTCGCCGCGACCGGCAACCGCCGGCCGGCGCCAAACGCATGACTGGTCACCCTCAGGCCCACCGCCGCCTGCTTCCGCTTGTATTCGCTGACGTTCACCTTGCGGATCACGTCGTTCACAACAGCCGGTTCGAAGCCGCGGGCGACGATCTCGCGGACGGATCGCTCCTCCTGGACGTACAGCCGCAGGATGGCGTCCAGCAGGTCATACGGCGGCAGGCTGTCCTGGTCCGTCTGGTTCGGCCGAAGCTCCGCCGACGGCGGCTTGGCGATGGTGTTGGTCGGTATGAGTTCGCGGTCGGCCGAGCGGTTGATGTGGTCGGCCAGGTCGTACACCATCGTCTTGGGCACGTCGGAAAGGACGGCCAGTCCGCCGCACATGTCGCCGTAGAGGGTGCAGTAGCCCACCGCCAGCTCGCTTTTGTTGCTGGCGGTCAGCAGCAGCCAGCCGAACTTGTTGGACAGCGACATCAGCACGATGCCCCGGACGCGGGCCTGGATGTTCTCTTCCGTCTCATCCGCGGCCCGGTGGGCGAAATGGGGCCGCAGTTCCGATTCGACCGCCGCGTGCATTCGCTCGATCGGAATCACCCGGTGGTCCACACCCAGGTTCCGCGCCAGATCCGCCGCGTCGGACAGGCTGTGGTCGCTGCTGAATCGCGACGGCAGGGCCACGGTGTGAACGCGGCCGGGCCCCAAGGCGGCCGAGGCGATGACGGCCACCACGGCGGAGTCGAGCCCGCCGGACAGCCCGATCACCACCTCCGAGAATCCGCACTTGCGGACGTAGTCGCGGGTGCCCATGACCAGGGCCTCATAAACATCAGCGACGGGTTGTGGGTATGCGTGAATCGGCCCCGGCGAGCGGCGGCCCAGGTCCGCGATCAGGAGGGTTTCTTCGAAGGCTTTGGCCTGTGCGAGCAGTGTGCCATCGGCGGTCAGCACGATGCTCGCCCCGTCGAACAGAAGATCGTCGTTGCCGCCCACCTGATTGACGCAGACCAGCGGGAGGCCGTGCCGAACGACTTGGCGTCGAAACAGAGACAGACGTTGCGTCTGCTTGCCCGCGCAGAACGGCGAGGCCGACAGGTTCACCAGCAGTTCGGCGCCCGCCTCGACAAGGGCGCAAATGGGGTCGGCGTCATACGGACGTTGGCCGTCGGGTTGCTCTTCATTCCACAGGTCTTCGCAGATGCTCACGCCAACCGAGATCTCCCGCCCGCCCGCCGGGACGCGGGTCACCGACATGTCCGGATACGGCTGAAAGTATCGCGGTTCATCGAAGACGTCGTAGGCCGGCAGGAGGTGTTTGCCGTGGTTGGACACAATTCGCCCTTGACGGCAGACGGCGGCGGCGTTCCAGAGGGGTTTGCCTCCGGCCGCCTCGTTGGGCCGGGCGTAGCCGACCACCACGGTGGTGTTGCCGCTGTGTGCGGCGATTTCCTCTACCGCGACCACGTTCGCGCGGATGAGCGAATCTTGCAGCAGCAGATCGCGGGGCGGATAGCCCGGCACGGACAGTTCGGGAAATACCACCATGTCCGCGCCCTGCTGCTCCGCGTCACGCATGAACCGCAGAATCTTGCGGCTGTTTCCGTGGATGTCGCCCACCACCGGGTTGGTCTGGGCCAGGGCCACCTTCATGGTTCGTCGTCCAGCGCCTGTTGCGGCGCGGAGATTCTACGCCCAAGAGCCGTTGGTGGACATGATGACCGGCAAGCGCCCCGGCGGCAAACGCCGGCGCATAAGAAAGGCCAACGGCGTCCTTCCATTGTTCGGGCCGGAGAGGGGATTGCAGAGGAAGGACGTTGTTGCCGTTGGCCCTGCCTTTGGATCATTTGCGTCCCGGCACGGCCGGGAACGATTCTCTCGATGTCTCCACCACCATCATAGTCTGAGACGGGGGGAAAAGTCAGGTGAGAATCTTCCCCACGTCCGGCGGTTGTCCCGATCGGCCCGGACTGGCCGGGGTCGCCTCTGCCGTTGGCTGCCTGGATGGAGTCCCGACCAGGCGGATGTCTGGCTGACGCCTGAGCCGACGCAGGACTGGGCCAATCCAACCGGCCTTGCGTGTTGGCTGTAGCATTTGTCGTGCCGATTCGGCTCCGCTTGCCCGGCATCTTGTGGGGGCCGTTTCCGAGGCGAAATCGCTCCGACGCGCGCCGGGTCAGCGTTTGAGCAGGGCTAATTCATGAGGTATTTCTCGTAGTCAGATGCGAAATGTTCAACGAGGGGGGCGCTGCGCAATGGGGCGCAAAATGGAGGACCCGAGCTCGCCGTTACTCGGGTCCTCGTTTCAGGCTGTTCGCTCTTTCGAGCAAAGACCCACAGCCTCTGCGACGATCATCGACGGCGGGACAGGTCACCTTTAGCTGCGCTCTTGGGGCTGCGGCGGATGGGCCGGCGGTCGTGCGGGTCGTTTGTCGGGCCGGTTATCGGGCGTATCGCAAACCCGACGCATTTGGGCTACCTTCTGGGGTCATTGTGGCGCCGGTATTGGAATCCATCGCGTTGTTTGTCCTTCTGGTCGTCGTCGGTCTGCGCCCGTTGATCGCCGAGACCTACGACACGGTCGGCTCGCTCGTGACCTGTCCGGGCGCGGAACTGTTGGAGCCTCTGCCGATCCGGACCCTCGTGGTGGACTGCCTCATTCTGGCCGGCTTCGTTCTGTGGCTGGCAGCTCGGGCGATTCGTTCGCACGTCAAATACCGGCGAACGGGGCTGGAGTGGGGGTTCCTGCTGGTTGCGATCGCGGCGGTTGTGTCGTGCGTTTTTGCCGGCAACAAGCGATTGGCCGTCAACGCTACCGTGGACTGGCTGGCGATGCCGGTGCTGGCCATCACCCTGACGCAGCTTGTGCGTCGCGCCTGGCAGGTGCGGCTGACCCTCTGTGTGGTGTTGGCGTCCGCCGTGGCCAACGCCGGGCAATGCCTTGAGCAGAAGCTGTTCAGCTTTGAGGAAACCAGGCGACTTTATTTCGAACACCGCCAGGAGATATGGGAACGACAGGGCGTTTCGCTGGATTCGCCGCAAGTGGAGGCATACGAGCGTCGTCTGGAGGCCCGGGAAGCCAGCGGGTACACCTGGCACAGCAACGTGGCCGGTGCGTACCTGGTGCTGACGGCGATCGCGGGTCTGGGCCTGGCAATCGGCAAATGGTACGGTTCGGCCGGCTCGGCGAAGGCGGGAGCACTCGCCCAGTCGGATGCGCCGGTCGGCAGGCAGCGTCGGCCGGACCGTGCGGAGCTTCCCGGTGGCCCCGCCGCGCCGCCTGTGGATCGACTTTTTCGGAAAGCTTTTGCGGTCACCACAGGGGTGCTTGCCTTGGGCGTGCTGGCGGTTTCAGGCACGACTGGAAGTCTGGGTGCGTTTTCGGCGGCCGCCATTGTGGCGGTGCTGGGTATCGCGTTCGCGTTGTCGAAGCGCTGGATTCAGCGGCATCGGCGGCTCGTGTTCGGATTGGGGTGGTCTTGCGTATTGGGCGCGCTGGCGGCGGTGGTAACGCACGGCGTGGTTCGCGGCACGCTGCCCGGGGCCTCGTTGAGTTTTCGTTGGCAGTACTGGACGGCCAGTGCACGGATGATCGCCGATCACCCGTTGACGGGCGTCGGGATGGAGAACTTCGGCCGGCACTACGTGAGGTACAAGCCCATCGAGAGTCCGGAAGAAGTGAAGAATCCGCACAACTTTCTGGTTTCGGCCGCGGCGGACTGGGGGTTGCCCGGACTGGCCGGCGTGATGGCGATGCTGGTAGGCGGATCGTGGGTGCTGACCCGTCCGGCTCAGTTTGACGATCGGCCTCCGCGGTTGCTCGGCGACCCGAGCGAGCAGGTCATGCCCGCCGGTCGTCCCGTGGCCTGGGGGCTGCTGTTGATTCTGGGTATTTTCGGTCCGCGGCTGTTCCTGTTGGGGACTTCCGAAGTTCCGTATCTTCTCTACAACACCGAGTTTGCTCTGCTGCTGTGGGCTCCCGCATTTCTCGTGACGGCGCTGGAGACGAATGATTTTGTCCGATTCCGGGATGAGCCCCTGCCGCGATTGCCGCTGCTGCTGAATTGTGCGCTGCTGGCGTTTCTGATCTCCGATCTGGTGAACTTCTCCTTGCTCGTGCCGTCGACGATGACGACGTTTTTCGCCCTGGTGGGGCTGGCGGCGGCGGTGCGGGCGCCGATCGTGCCCCGGACAACATCGTCGGCCGCAGTCCGATGGACGCCGGCAGTTGCGGGTGTGGTTGGGGTTGCGGCGGTCGGGGGGTTCGTGGTTCGTCCGGTGCTGCGTGCGAACGGGCTCCTGGTGGAGGCTCGGCAGAGTTTGCCGATGATTCCGTCCCTCGATCTGATCCAGCAACCGATTTACCAGACCTATGCGCGTGCGGAGGAAGCGGACAGCCTGGACCCGACGGCCTCGATGGAGGCGGCTCGCGTCGCGGCCATTTACGCGGAAATGGCCGGCGGCCGGGAACTGGCGCTGACGGACGCGGCCGCGAAGATTGAAACGGCGCTGCAGCGCGATCCCCTCTCGCTTCGTCTGTGGAGAGATCTCGTTCGCGTTCGGATGGCTCAGGCGGAGGACACCGCGGATCCCGCCATGTACGCGCGAGCCGTGACGGCTGCCCGACGGATCGTCGAGTTGTATCCGGCTTCGCCGGACGATTTCGAGCGTCTGGGCGATGTATACGCCTCCATTCCCGACGAACCGGAGTCTCCGTGCCTGGACGCGCACGAACGCGCCATCGAGGCGTATGAACGCGCCTTGGCGCTGGATGATGCCCGGCCGCAGTGGGAAGTGGTTCAACGTTTCAGTCCACGCCGGCGGGAAGGCATTCACGAGAAGCTGGACAAGCTGCGCCAGGCGGCAACCTCGCGCCCGGATTGAGGAGTCGGACGCCGTGGCCGGGTCTTTTTTGTATACAGACCCGGACGGAGGTATGCTTGCGTGCGGCAGGCTCTGACACGGCCGGTTCCCTGGCGCCCGACGACCGACGGAATGGACCATGCCCACCTTCTTTCGACGCCGGTACATGCGACCGCCTGCACAGGTCTCCACGCGGGAGAAAGCGATCGGCTGGCTTATTCTGCTGGTCGTGGCTCTTGGGGTGGCGACGTGCGGGGTGGTGGCGACCCGGCCCAGCGCGCCGCTCTTCGAGATCGCGGCGGAAAACGACGGAGTGTCTTACCGTCATGAGCCGCCGAGGACGGGCGCCGGCGCGTCGGGGCGCATGCCGGTTGAATCCTTGAGCATCGAGGCGGAAAACGAACCGCGGCTGCCGACGGTGGAATTGTCCGGCTGGAGCGAGGCGGCGGAGGGCCGCGTGTACACGCCGGAGGATCTGTGGGAGAAGATCAATGGCCGCGCGGATTTCTATCTGGCCTTTCACATGGTCCGCATGGTATTCGGCACGTACGTCGACAGTCGCGATCCGGGAAGATTCCTCGATGTGTACCGGTATGAGATGAGCACGCCGGACGACGCGTTTGGCGTATATTGCGCCGAGATGAGTCGCCAGCCGCGGTTCGTCGACGTCGGCGGCGGCGGGTACGTCACGGTCGGCGGCGTGTTTTTCTGGAAGGGCGGCAGCTATGTGCGGGTGGAGGCGTCGGACGGCTCGGAGGAGTTGGCCGATGCGGCTCTGAAAGTCGCGCGGGCGGTGGCCCGGATCGTGCTGGATGGGGGCCGACGGTTCTGGGCGGATGCACGGCTTCCCCAGGAAGATCGCGTGGCCGGCAGCTTCCGCCGGGACGCCACCCATGCGTTCGGGCCGGGTTTTCTGCCGGACGTGTTCTGCGCCGAGTACCGGGCAAACGGGGTCGCCTGCACGACATTTGTCTGCCGGGCCGAGGACGAACCGTCGGCCCGGGCGGCGTTTGAGGCGTATGCGGCGTTCTTTCAGAAGCACGGTCGGCTGCTCAAGCGTGACGCGCGGGAAGGATTCGATCTTCTCGTGGGAGAGGCGGGGGAGGTCGTGGACGCCGTGGTCGTGGCGAGGCATTATCTGGGCGGCGTCCGCGCGGTGAATCATCCGGCCCTGGCCGAGCAGAGGGCGATTGCGTTCGTGCGGACCCTGCTGTCCGAGGGGGGCTGATCGCGAACCCGGGAGGAGGCGGCTCATGGCGGACTCGCAGTCAGCCCGGACCGGCATTTCCCGCCGCGAGTTTTTGCTCCGCGGGGGCGCCACACTGGCGGTTGCCGGCGCGGCGACGGGCGGCGCCCTCTGGTTGTATGACCCCACGGGCAAGGCCGGGGTGCGGGCGCCCGCGCCGCAGCGCCTGCCGAATTATTTCGCGGCGGTGGGGTATTCCGTCTCCGCGCCGCGGATCAGCGTCGCCCGGGGGGCCGACCATGATCCGCGGACCGTCGAGAAGATGGTGCGGGCGGCCGTCGGCGGACTCGACGGGGGTCCGGGGCTGTCGCGTTTCATCCGCAAGGGTGACGTGGTGCTCCTCAAGCCGAATGTCGGGTTCGAGCGGACCCCTCCGTTCGCCGCCACGACCAACCCGGACGTGGTGCGGGCGGTGATTCGCCTGTGCCGCGAAGCGGGCGCGTCAAGCGTGCTGGTGGCGGATAACCCCGTGGAGGCGGCTTTCAATTGCTTCGTGCGATCGGGGATTCAGGAGGCCGCGCAGCGCGAGGCGGCCCGGGTGTTTCTTCCCGCGGACGCTCATTTCGCTCCGTTGGCGATTCGCGGACCGAATGCCGATGGCACGCCGTACCTGCCGGACCCGGCTCGGCACGAGGCGCTGGGTGTGTGGCCTGTGTTCTGGGCGCCCTTGCGGGCGGCGGACAAAGTCATTGGCATTCCGGTCATCAAAGACCACAACCTCTGCCACGCGTCGATGGGCTTGAAGAACTGGTACGGACTGCTGGGCGGCCGGCGGAACCAGCTTCACCAGGCGATTCACGATACCATCAGCGACCTGGGTCTCATGCTGAGCCCCACCCTGACGATCGTCGACGGCACGAGAGTTATGATGCGTAACGGTCCCACCGGCGGCAGTCTGGGGGATGTCAGGAACGCCAACACCATCGTTGCCGGCGTGGACCCGCTTGCCTGCGACGCATGGTGCTGTCAGAACCTGCTCGAGCGGGATCCGGCCGCCCTGCGCTATCTGGATCTGGCTCAGGAGAAGTTCGGCGAGCGGGAGGACGGGCCGCGGAGTTATGCGCGGGCCGGGCGGTTCGCTACCCGGCACTGGACGGATTACCGCAGCCGCGGGCTGATCGTGGAAACCGTTGTGGGGAGCGGCGCATGAGAATCACCACCGTGCGGATTCTCGTTCAGATCGTGATGTTCGGCCTTTTCGGGGCCCTGGTGCTGCTGACCACGTTTGCCCATTTGAACGACTGGCCCTCGGCGAAATGGGTAGTCGGCAAATTCCTGGAGGCGGACCCGCTGGTGGGGATCGCCACGGCCATCACCACACACACGGTCTACCGTGGGTTGCTCTGGGGCCTGGTGATTCTGATTCCCACGCTGTTTCTGGGGCGGGTCTTCTGCAACTGGGTATGCCCGTACGGAATCCTGCATCACTTCATCGGCTGGCTGTTCAACCGGCGGAACGCATTGGAGAAAATCGAGTCCAACCGCTACCGGCCGCTGTTTGCCCTGAAATACTACGTTCTGATCGGCTTCCTGGCGGCGGCGGCGTTCGGCTGCCTGCAAATCGGCCTGCTGGACCCGCTGGTGTTTCTGCACCGGGCGTTCACCGTCAGCGTGCTGCCCGTCGTGAACATGCCCGCCCAGGGCCTTCTGGGCGACGGCAACATGTATACCGGCGCGTGGGTGGTGGGGTTTTTGTTCCTTTTTTTTGTGGGTATGAACCGGGTCATCCCCCGTTTTTTCTGTCGGGCGATCTGTCCACTCGGCGCCCTGCTGGGCGTATTGAGTCGCTGGGCGTTCTGGAGGATCGAGCGCGACCCCGACAAATGCGTGAACTGCGACCTGTGTCTCCAGTCGTGCGAAGGGGCGTCGGATCCGCATCGGCAGTTGCGGATGTCGGAGTGTTTCGTCTGCTTCAACTGTATCGAAGACTGCCCGCACGGTGCCCTGCGTTTTGCCTTCCTGCCGCCGCGCCGCCATGAGATCCGCAATCCGGACATCGGCCGTCGCAAAGCCGCCTTCGCCGCGCTGGTTGGCGGGCTTTTTTTTGGCTGGAGCCGGGCCGAAGGCAAGAGCACGCGAGACTTCTCCAGCAAAGTCATCCGGCCGCCCGGCTCGGTGGAGGAGCAGGAGTTTCTGAAGCGCTGCATCAAGTGTGGGCAGTGTATTCGCGTCTGCCCGACCAACGTGCTGCAGCCGGCGTCCTTCGAGGCGGGCGTCGAGGGGCTCTGGACGCCGATCCTGAACTTCCGCATGGGGGCGTGCCAGCATCAATGCACGGCCTGCGGGCACGTGTGCCCCACGGGTGCTATTCAGCGGATTACGGTCGAGGAGAAACTGGGGTTCGGCGAGTATGAGAGGGTTGGTCCCATCCGTCTGGGAACGGCGCATTTTGACGTCGGCCGGTGCCTGCCGTGGAGCAAGAACATCCCCTGCGTGGTGTGCGAGGAAGTCTGCCCGGTCTGGCCCAAGGCGATCCACGGCGAATACCGGCAACTGCTGGTGCGCGACGGCAAGAAGCTGGTGCGGGCCGCGACGACCACCACTCTGACTCTCGCCGACTATCCGGCGCCGGGCCAGGCCGCCGGGGGGCCGTGTGCCTTCCGCCCCGGCGCGTTCCAGGGGGATGCAACCGCCTCTTACCACGTGCAGGTGCACGCGGCGGACGGGCTTGTTCGAACGTTTCCGATTGCGGACAACAACGCCGACACGCTGATGGTCGGCGGCGTAATGGACCCCGTGCCGATGGCCGGTGCCGTCGCCGCCATCCATCTGCAACTGAAGGTTCCGAAGATAGACACGGAATACTGTATCGGCTGCGGACAGTGCGAATGGGCGTGCCCCGTCGTGGGAGACCGCCGGGCGGTGTATGTCACGGCCGAAGGGGAGACCCGCTCGATGGGTTGCACAGAGCGGGCGCGCGACCGGTCGCTGCGACTGATGCGCCCTGGCGTCAGGTGATCTTGCCGGTCGCCGGCGGAATCAGGCGTTTCTTCTCCTGGTACACCCATTTGTAGTAGTCGGCTCGCTTGAGCCTGGAACCGGCCTGCGCGTCGAGGATGACGACCACGTCGCGGTGCATCTGCAGGACGCTGGCGCTGACCTGGGCCGTCACCGGGCCTTCCAGCGCCTCCGCCACGATGTCCGCCTTTTTGGGGCCGTTGGCCAGCAGGATGATTTTCCGGGCCTCCAGGATGGTGCCCACGCCCATGGTGATGGCGAACCGCGGCACCTCTTCCTCGCTCGAGAAGAAGCGGGCGTTGTCATCGATGGTCTGCCGGGTGAGGGTTTTCAGCCGCGTGCGCGATCCCAGGGAGGAGCCCGGCTCGTTGAATCCGATGTGCCCGTCGCCCCCGATGCCCAGGAGCTGGATGTCGATGCCGCCCGCCCGCTTGATTTCCGCCTCGTACCACTCGCAGAACTCCTCGATATCCTGTGTGTGTCCGTAGGGCACGTGAATCTTCTTGGGGTCCACGTTGATGTGGTCGAACAGGTACTCGTCCATGAAGCGGCGGTAGCTCTGGTCGTGTGAAGGGGGCAGGCCCAGGTACTCATCCAGGTTGAAGGTGATGACCTTGGAGAAATCGAGCCCTTCTTCCTCGTACAGCCGGACCAGCTCCCGGTACGTTCCGATGGGCGTCGAGCCGGTGGCCAATCCCAGAACGCTGGTGGGCTTTTTGAGCAGTTGACGGCGGATCATGTCGGCCGCCAGTTCGCTCATCTGTTCGTACGTATCACGAATGATGATCTCCACGGTGTGCCTCCTGGCCTGTAGAGTCAGTCGTTGAGGATCCGGGCTTCCTGACCGGTCGGAAGCCCCAGTTTCTATTGCGTTTCCGCAGACATTCAAGTGCGGTCTGTCAAAAAGGGCTCCATTCAGGACGCTTCAAACGTGGATTCCGCAGGACGGAGGAGCGGAGAATGAGCGGCGGGCGAAACCGGCCGCTGTCCCTTCGAAGCGACCAGGGTTGTGCAACGGACCGCCGCCCGCAGGTTCTCCTGCGCACGGAACGAAACCCGCGTTCCAGCGAAACGGGCTCGGATGCCGGGATCCCTGTGATTCGTGCCGGACCGTTCTTATGGCCGACGCCGTCGGCCGACGTACATCAGGCCGATGCCGAGGGCCGTCAGCGGCGCCCAGACCAGCATGCCGGGCGCGCAGGCGCTCACGAGGCCACGATTCGACGTTTCGCCCAATGGATTGGGAATCACTCCGTTCACCTCGGCCAGATCATCACCCGGATAGTCGCCGGGGGCCTTATTGGCCACTGTGCCGTCCTGCTCGGCCAGGTCGTCCGAGGCGTCATCCGGATCCTCAAACGGGGTATCACTCTTCTCAAAGGTCATATTGCCGTTCGATTGCTCGACCAGGCGTATGTAGAACCCGTCCGTTGAGACCAGGAATGGCTTGCGACCCTCGCCGCCGTCCGGCCCCGGGCCGAAGCGGATGTTCATCTTCAGGCTGCCGTAAGAGACGGTGGAGCCGTCCACCTCGCAGGTGCCGCAGATTTTGCCGTTGTAGAACTGCACGAACCCGTCGGTTCCAATGAAGACGTATCGCTGCGGGTTGTCCGTGACATCACGAACGGCATCGCTTTGCGCGGTGTCCGCCGGGTCGCCCCAGATGATCAGAGTGGCCGCCAACTCCTCGAACGGCTCGTCGGTCTTCTGGAACGCCACGGAATCGCCCACGCTGACCAACTGGATCAGGTAGGCGTCTGAGTCGGCGGAAACCAGGTACGGCCTTCGTGTGTTGGCTCCGCCGCGGTCCGGACCGAAACGGATGGCGGCCACCGGCGTGCCATCGAGCGAGATGATGGCTCGCTGCACCGTGCAGGAATTGCAGATGCCGCCCGCGGAGAATATGACCCGACCATCCGAGCCGACGAACACGCCGCGATCCGCCAGGTTGTTCGCGTCTCGGATCAGTGGATGCTGCGCATCACTGGCCGGATCGCCCCATACCACCAGTTCCGGCGGTTGCCGGTTGCCGCCGGTGGTGCTGCGCGACAGGAGGCCGCAACCGGTCAATACGACGATCCCTGCAATAACCGTTGCCAGGCCAACTGGCCGGGCCAGAAGAATATGCCGTTTCATGGAACCTCTCCTTGCTCATCGCCAGGTGTGAATGTTCGAGCCGACCCTGAAACCGCGCCCAGTCGGCCAACGCGGTAGTGTACGGGGGGTTGGGGTGTCGGGGCAACCAAAGCTTTCGCAGCGGGCTCGGCGCGGGTAGCTTACGAACAATTCGGGCGGCCCAGGGCGGGCTGCTGTCTCCGAAGTCTTGGAGTTGGCCCGGTAAAGCGGGGCTGTAGACCTATGCAGGATGTGACATCGGGCGACTTGGATCCGCTACACCGTTCCCGTTCGTCCCCCGCGTTGGCAGATACTCCGTTGGGGATACCGGTGACCCGGCCACTGGCCGGTGTGCCGACCGCGTTGGTGGACGCCGCCGGCCTGTCGGTTCCGACGTGCTCCCGCCTCTGGGCGCTGGCGGAGTTGGGGATTCTGGGTCTGGTCCTGCTGGCCACCCGGTTGCCGTTGGGCGTGTTGCTCGACTGGCTGGGCTTCGTGGACGACGGGCGTTGTGTCGATCCCTGGGGAAACGTGCTGGCGGTTGTCGGCAGCGGGACGGCCGCCATTGTGTGCATCGTGGTGTTGACGCTGTCGCGGGGTGGCCGTCTGGCGGAGTTGGGGTTGACCAGTCGGCGACTGGCGTGGAACGTGATGTTGGGATTCGGGGCATTTCTGGCGGCGATCGCGGCGTTTCAGTTCATCGGCGTGCTGATCACGGTGCTGGCGAAGGAAAGGCCGTTCGACGAAAACGTCGACCGAATCCTGGAGGTATTGCCGGCGATGCGTTGGACGCAGTTGCTGGTGCTGTCGGTTTGGGTGGGTTTGTGGGAAGAACTGACCTTCCGCGGTTTTCTGCTGACGCGGCTGCGCCGGATCACGGGCGCGTGGTGGGCGGCGATTCTGCTCGGCTCGGCTCTATTTGCCCTGCCTCATATGGCGCAACAGGTGGCGGCGGCGGTGTTGCCGCTGTTTGTGATCAGTGTGGTCTGGTCCGTGTTCACTGTGTGGCGGCGATCTTTGCTGCCGGCCATCATCGGCCATGCCCTGTTCAACTTCTCCCAACTGCTCTTCATCTTCCATCACAAACAGATCGTCAGGTATTTTCAGGAACTGGCGCCGCCTCCGACGTGATCGCATTTCCGCGGCGGGCTCGCGCAGGTCCGCGAACCGATCGTGATTCTGCACGGTCCAGCCCCAGGGGTTCGGCGTGCAATAGTCGTCGTCGGCCTGCGGATGGGACGCCGTAGGATAGAAACCCGTCAAGGCGGTAATCAGCTTGATTCCGTACTGGTCGGCCTTGTCCGGCGCATATCCGAGTCGGCCCGCGGTTCCCGGGTGGGAGATGTTCCGATTGGCCGCGAAGACCCGGACCACACGGCTGCCCATGTCGCGGACTCGGGCTTATGGTGTCGGTCCGGTCATGGATCGCGGATCGAGCGCCTCGCGCAGGCTCGTCTCGTCGAGGACGTTCTGGTCGAGGGCGATCTGGCGGACGGTTTTTCCGGTCCGGTACGCCTCCTTCGCGATGGCCGCCGCCCGGTCGTAACCGATCCGCGGAGCGAGGCTCGTGCACATGGCCAGCGACTGCTCGATCATGGCCTGACAACGCTGCGGGTCCGCTTCGATCCCTTTCACGCAGCGTTCGGTGAAGACCCGTACGGCGTTGGAGAGCAGCCGGATCGACTCGAGCAGGTTGTGGGCCAGCATGGGCATCATGGTGTTGAGTTCGTAGTGTCCGTCGCGACAGCCCAGCGTGATGGCCGTGTCGTTTCCGATGACCTGGGCGGCGACCTGAATGAGCATTTCGCTCATGACCGGATTGACCTTGCCGGGCATGATGCTGCTGCCCGGCTGGGTGGGCGGAATGCGGATTTCTCCGATACCGCATCGCGGGCCGCTGCCGAGCATGCGGATGTCGTCGGCGATCTTGGTGAGCGAGACGGCGATGGTGCGCAGCAGTCCGCCGGCCTCGCACACCGCGTCTTTGGCCGCCTGGGCCTCGAAATGGTTGGCGGCTTCGACGAAATCCAGGCCGGTCGCCTCGGACAGTGCCGCGCACATCCGCCGACCGAACTGCGGATGTGTGTTGATGCCGGTCCCGACGGCCGTTCCCCCGACGGGCAGTTCGCGCAGGGCGGTGACGGCCCGCCGGGCGCGGTCCCGCGACAGGGCGGCCTGAGCGGCGTAGCCGGAGAACTCCTGCCCCAGGCGGATCGGGGTGGCATCCTGCAGATGCGTTCGGCCGATCTTCAGGACGGCATCGAACTGCCGCGCTTTGGCGTCCAGTTCGGCCGACAGGCGGTCCAGCGCGGGCGCCAGATTGTGGTGGATGGCCTCCGCGGCCGAGACGTGAATGGCCGTCGGAATGACGTCGTTGGACGACTGCCCCATGTTCACGTGATCGTTGGGGTGGATGGGATGGTTGGAGCCGATAACCGCGCCGGCCAGTTCGTTCGCCCGGTTGGCGATGACCTCGTTGGCGTTCATGTTGGTGGAGGTGCCGGAACCGGTCTGGAAGACGTCCACGACGAAGTGGTCGTCCAGGGCGCCGTCGATCATCTCTGTGGCGGCCGCCTCGATCTTCTGCGCCAGGGAGGGTTCCAGCAGGCCGAGCGCGGCGTTGACTCGCGCGGCCGACTGCTTGATGAGCCCCACGGCCCGGATGAACGGGCGTCCCAGCCGATAGCCGCTGATAGGGAAGTTCTCGACGGCCCTCTGGGTCTGGGCACCCCAGTAGGCGCCGGCGGGCACGAGCATCTCGCCCATACTGTCTTTCTCGGTGCGCGTAGGGAAAGTGGACATCGGCGAACCCTCCAATCGTACGGACGATTATGGCTACGAACCTACCGCGGGTTCCGCCGGTGAACCAGCCCTGCCCGGATCCGCCGCGCAAAAGTTCAGCTCGGCATAATGGCTGTGGAATCCAATGCACGCTGGCGGCTTCGAGGTCGGAACATGGGTAATTGCATCACCAGAAAGACGTCGAGAATGGAGCCTGGATCGGCCGTTCCTGCGCTACCGGTAGTAACGTTGGAATCTATTGTAACGCCTGATATGACATATGATTAGTATTGGTTCTTGCACAAAAGTCACTGAGTGCGAGAAAGACCCTATTGACTTTGTATTGGACTATTAATTAATATTGTCGACGTTATGCATGATAACCTTCCAGGAACGCCGCCGCTGGTCCGGGCTGTGAACCGGCGGCTTATTCTGGATCGGGTTCGTCAGTCGGGTGAAGTGTCTCGCGCCGAACTGGCGAAGCTGACGGCCATCCGTCCGCCTACCGTTTCGGCGGTCATCAAGCAACTCATCCACGAAGGTCTGGTGGAGGAGATCGGAAGCGGTGAATCGAACACCCGCACGGGTCGGCCGCCGCGCCTGGTGGCTCTGGCTCGCCGGCGTCCGCAAGCGGTGGGTTTTGAGGTAAGCGGTTCCCGGATCCGAGCGGCGTTGTGCGATCTTCGGGGCGAAGCCACGGAGAAGGCGCTGCTGCCGTACGCGCCGGACACGCCGGAGCGAACCGTGGATCGGCTGTTCGAGACGGGGGAGCGGCTGTTGCGCAAGCGGGGTCTGCGCTGGTCGGACATGCAGGGTGTGGGCGTTGCGTTGCCGGGGCTGGTGGACACGTCACACGGCGTCGTGCGGTGGAGCCGGCCGTTCGGATGGCGTGACGTGGCGTTGGGGACACTCTGTGCCTCCCGCTGGGGGTTGGCCACGGATGTGATGAACAACGTGGTGGCCAGCAGCATGGCGTCGCATTTTCTGGGGGACGCCCGTCACTCGCGGAACCTGATTTTCATCCATATGCGCTTTGACGTGGTCGAGCCTGGCACGCCCGCGGACGCGGTTCGACTGGGCAGCGGGATCATCATCAACGGCGAGCCGTACCACGGGGCGTTCGGGGCGGCGGGGGAGATTTCGCGACTGGTGGTCCATCCGCTGGCCTATGCCCGCGACGCGGAGGGTCGGCCGTTCGCGAACACGGCCGCGTTGGAATCCGCCTTCCTGTCCGGTGTGTCCTCCGCGGTGGAAGCGATGGACCGGGTGGCCGACGACATTTCGAATTACGTCATACACGCGATCAACTTTCTGGATCCCGGCGTGGTGGTGCTGGGTTCGGATCACGACGTGTTGCGCGACGCGGTGCTGGATCGGCTCAAACGGATTCTGGCCGGGGACGCGCTGCGGCAGGAAGTGGGGACCACGGAGATCATGGCCTCCACGCTGGGCGAGTTCGGCATGGTGCGGGGTGCGGTGGTGCCGACCCTGCAGCGGGTGTTCCGCATGCCGCGCTGGAGTTAGGAATCAGGACGGGCAAGAAGCGGCCGAGAGGCCGCGGGCACATCAGAAATGAGGAGAAGGACTGTGAGGCTGACTTCGATTCAACGGATGGTGTTGGCCGGTACCGCGGCGTTGCTCTTGGGCGTTCCGGTGTTCGCCGGCGATCCCGTTGAGCCGGGAGTGCTCTTCGGATTCGACACGCACACGGAGTTCTGCGATCCGGACTACTGGAGCTTTTTCGGGAACCCCACGACGGACTTCGGATCCAACGGTTCGTCTCCCGACGGGCACGCGGTCTATACGATCGGCAACTGGACAACGTGTGATGCCCAACACGGGTTCAGCGGCTGTCAGTTTCTGGGTTCCAAATACGGCGGCGGGCGCATCTCGGGCCAGCCCTTGTGCGCTCCATACGGGTCCGGCGTCGAAAACGCGGACCTGAACCTGACCCTGGGGACCGGCATCACCATGATGGTGAAGCTGGAGCTGCCGCAGGGCGACTATCCGCCCGCGACGGCGGGAACGCCGGGCGTCCGACTGCAGTTTCAGTTGGTGGATGGCGATTTCCCGGGGCAGCCGGAAGCCTGCACGACGGCCGTCGTTCCGGGGCGGAACGTGGTGGGCCGGCCCTACGTCAACCGCATGTACCCGCTGAACCCCAACGAGGAATGGGAGACGATCACGATCTGGTTCGCGGGCCTGGACTGGGCCTGGGACGCGGCGGCGATTGCCGGCGTCAACGGCTTGGACCTCAGCGACATCTACTCGGTGAAGTGCCTCTGGCGACGGGGCAGCACCTCTTCCAACCGGAACAAAATCGTCTTCGACCAGATTACGCTGATCGACGATCCGCCGGTCCTCTGGGCCGACAGCGACCAGGACCAGGATGTGGACCTGGCGGACTTCGCGATGCTCCAGCAGTGTTTTGGAGCGGACCTGTCTGAACAGGTGGAATGCGTGAACCTGGACGCGAACCGCGACGGCGAGATCGACGAAGCGGATTACCTGAATTTCAACGATTGCATGCGGGGATCGGACGTGACCACGGGATTTTATCCGTGGTGTTACTAAATGCCGTGGACGGACGGCTGCGTGAACGCCGTCCGGCGGAAGAAGCTCTCTCTTTTCTTTTGGACAGGAGGCAGGAACGATGAAGAACTCTCTTACAATTGGACTGGCCGCCTTGGCCATGCTGCTGCTCGGCGCGGTGGGGACCGCACGTGCGGACTTGCTGTTCGGCTTCGAGGGCGGCGCGCAGGGCTGGAACGCGTTTGGTGGCGGGACTCTCGACTCCGGACTCGCACCGGGTAAGGGCACGGAGGGCGCCAACTTGACCGCCTTCTACTACATCACGAACTTGAACCAGAGCTTCTGGGGCGGGGCAATCCGCTCGCCCAATCAGAGTGACTGGGCCGGCGGCCAGCGCCTTTCGGACTACACCGGCTTCAGCGCGGACGTGCAGCTCAGCATTGACGGCCTGGATCCGGTGTATCCCGGTCCCGGCCCGAACGTCGAGCTGATGTTGGTACTGCCGGGATACCTGGAGTATGCCAAGATCGTGAGCCTCCCCCCGGACGGAAACTACTACACGATCACGGCCGATTTCGCCGACCTGGTTCCGCAGAACGCCGCGACGCAGCCCATTACCGAAGCTCAACTGGGCGCTGACAACCTTCAGGTTCGGGTGCTGCTGCGGAACCTGAACAGAGAGCCGGGGGCTCCCTCGGGCAAGATTCGCATGCGTGTGGACAACATCCAGGTGATCCCCGAGCCGGCGTCGCTGATGCTGCTCGGACTGGGGGCGCTGGCCCTGGTTCGCCGCCGCTAAGCAGGTCGGGTGCGCGTACAACGCGCGAACCCAGGGCCGCCGCCGCGGCAAGCCGTCGCGACGGTGGTTCTGGCGAATCCGGCGCACGTTGAATGAACAGACGAATCTGACCCCGTCAGATTCGGTCAGATTCGCAACCGTGCGGAAGGCGGCACGCAAGGCCGTGCCGCACACGGGGAAGTTGTGTGAAACAGAAGAACAAAATCATTCCGGCCTTCGTCGGCATCGCGATGGCGGTGCTCGGAGCGGGCGCGGCGGGCGTGCGGGCGACAACGCCCGAGACCTGCCCCGCGGACGTTGCTTCCCCGGGCCATTCGATTGCCGTGGCGGATTTCGAGGATTCGATCCGCACGAAGCAGGGCGGCATGTTTTTCTGTGTCGGGGGGCGTCCGGACCAGGTGCGCGATGGTCTGGTCCGGACGGGCCACCCCGCGGCGGGCGCCTGGCGTGTGGAGGTCTCGGCCGACGCTCCTCGCACCGGCGTTGGAGGCGTGGTCCCCCTTTATGACGCTTGTGCCGCGTCCGGGGCAGAACCGCCCCAATCGGTGCCGTCGGGTGTGGATGCGTCGAAAACGCGTCATTTGCATCTGCGCCTGATCGGCCAGTTGGGGCAGAGACAACTGCGGGTGGAAGGTATCGCGGGCAAGCCCGTGGGGCCCGAAACGAGGGGGGTTCTCCTGGGCACGCTGCCCGGGGATGCGATCGACGCCCGGGACTGGCGGGACATCCCCATGGCGCTGGGTGAGTCCGAGATTGACCTGGCGCGACTGACGGGGATTCGCCTGTTGCTCGATGGGCCGGGCGAGGCGTGGCTGGCCGTCGATTCGATCAGCCTTGCGGCTTCCGCCGGCGGATTGCCCGCGCGGCAAACCGAACCGGCCGAGCCGCGGTCCTTGCGGTATGCGGTATGGTCTTGGCGGACGGAGTCTCTGTTGAGCGATACCGCTCGGCGCGACGCGTTGATTGCGTTCTGCCGGGCGAGGGGGATCACAGACCTGTTCAGTCAGGTTCTGTATGAATACCACGACGAAGAAGTGACGCTTCAGAAAATGGACTCCCAGCGCCAGTTCAATGCGCTGGCCCATCGCAGCGGCATTCGGGTGCATGCCCTGGATGGGCACCGCAGCTACGCATTGGAGGGCAACCACCCGCGAATGCTGCGGTTGGTGGATGCTTTGGTCCGATTCAATGAAGAGGGAACGCCCGAATCGCGATTCCACGGCCTCCATCTGGATAACGAGCCGTACCTGCTGGAGGAATGGAAGAATGAGGCCACGCGTCCGGGGGTGTTGCAGGCCTATTATGAGTTGAACCGCCGATTGGCCCCGCGGGTGAAGGATGCGGGCCTGGAGTTCGGCCTGGACATCCCGTTCTGGTGGGACAAATCGGACGAATCGGGTCGGGCGGTGTACCGGGTGATGACGGTGGACGGCGAGAAGCCGCTTCTGGATGCGATTTTTCCGCTGGTTCGGAACGTAGCCGTGATGTCGTATCGGGAGCGGGTCACCGGCTGCAACGGAGTGGTGGCGCACTGTCGGCAGGAGTTCGAGCTGGGGCGGCGGCTGGGAGTGGACGTTTTCGCCTCTATCGAGACGGGGGCGGGGGAGCGGTTCGAGAAAGGGACCACGTTCGGCCCGTATTCGAGGGCGTATTTCGAGTGGCAATTCGACACGCTGAAACGGATCTTATCTCGCGAGCCCGGCTGTTCGGGCCTGGCCGTTCATGCGTATGACTATTATCGGGAAATGCTGGAGAAAGAACGATGACACGTCATGTCTCGAGCCGATTCGGGCGAAGGACGAGCAATCGCGACCGGGCAGCCGCGTTCACGCTGATCGAGCTGCTGGTGGTGGTGTCGATCATCGCGCTGCTGATTTCGATCCTTCTGCCCAGCCTGCGAAGGGCCCGCGACCAGGCGAAGGACACGGCGTGCAAGGCGAACCTGCGCAGCATGGGCCAGGCCTTCATGATGTACGCGGAGCGGTACAACAACGTCTGGCCACCGGCCGTGGACACTCTGGGGAGCGAGAACCGTTGGCCCGTGCCTTTTCACGAGGGGGGGATTATCAAGACAGAACTGGCCCGCTACGACAGCAGCGGAAACCTCCTTCGTGGGGGCAGTCCGTCCATCTTCCTTTGCCCGTCAGACAAGGCATCGCGGATGATCCGGGATTGGCGATTCGCGGGCAACAACGTTGATCGTGTCGAAGTCGGCGGGAGTTTCGCCTACAGCGGAGAGATTCATCGCAATGGCGAGAAGCTGGAACTCGGGGGCAAGGGGCCACCCGCAATTCCCCCGTTCGTGAACAACATCGACCGGTGCAAACGGCCGAGTGAGGTTTTCTCGGTGATGGGCAACAACAAACCGATTCAGAATACCTCCTCTCCCGGCTGGCGATTCTATCGGGATGGGGGCAACGCATTCTGGATGGGATACCGCACCATGGATGGCACTCCGGTTACGGACGCCAACACCCAGGCGTACCGGATCATCGGCGGACGTCATGGGGGCAAAGGCAACGCGCTGTTCGTCGACGGTCACGTGGAGGGGCTGCGGCCGGAGCGCGTGAAATATGATCAGGTGAGCTGGGCGCGATGGACCGACCTTCAGAATCTTCCTCCAGGGGGGATTTGACCGGCAGATTCGATGAGTGCAGACGGTCAGGCTGCCTGATGGAATGAGGTTTCTCATGCGGTTGGGTGCGCGGCGATTGGGATGGGTGGCGGGAGTTCTGGGCCTGCTGGCCGGGGGATGGGCGTCGGCGTACGCCGATACCGTGATCGCAGACTTCAACTCTGCCGCGGTGGGCAGCTACAACCCGCGGGCGGGCTGGAACGCGTTTGGCGATGGGACCGTGGATCGGGGAATTACGGCCAACGGATCGTTCGGCCGCGGTGCGTTCCACTCGGTCAATTTCGCCGCCTCAAACTGGGGTGTCGGAGACAAGGAGGAAGCGTTCCGGGATCTCTCGGCCTTCATCGGCATCCGGGTGGATGCCCGGGTGGTTCCGAACGTCGGTCATTCCGGGACGCCGCTGCTGCGGCTGGGCCTGAACATGGCCGACGGGGTGACGGAGTGGTCCAGCCCCACGGTCGACCTGACGGCCGACTACCGGACGTGCGTGTTCCTGTTCAGCTCGATGACCCGCACGGCGGGCGGCGGCCCGCTGGACCTGACGAACTGCCAGATCAAGCTGGTTCTGCGGAAGAACGACCAGGCGGGCACCGCCCGGTTCGACTTTGACGAGGTGTTTGCCGTCTCCGGCGGCGGGGAAACGTATACGCTAACCCCGGTGAATCTGAACCCGCCGCCGGACGGCGATTCCGTGCGGGCCATGTGGCTCTACGCGGGCACGAAGTTCAGCAATAGCGCGGAATCGCAGGCGGTTCTGGACTTCTGCGCCCAGGAGGGGGTCAACTGGATCTTTCTGAGCGGTTACACGGTGTGGGCCCTGGGTACGGAGGAAGAGCGGGCGAATATGCGGGCGTTCGTCGAAACGGCGCATGCCAGCGGGATCCGGGTGGACGCTCTGGGCGGCGACATCACCTGGCAGGACAACCCCGCCACCGTCCGCCTGCGGCTTGACCAGGTGCTGGCCATGAACAACGCCACGCCGGAGAACCCGAACGACGATTTTGACGGATACCACTTTGACGTGGAGTTCTGGCTGGACAGCACTTACAAAAACGCGGGCACCCAGGCGGGCCGTCGGCAGGTGGCCATCAACTTCCTGACCAACGTGCTGATCAACGCGCGGGAACACCTGGATGCCAACGGCGCATCGAACATGGCGATCGGCGTGGACCTTTCGGCCCACCACGAAAGCAGCTCGCATCTGCCCTCCGCGTTCAGTTTCAACGGGACCACGCAGGTTTTCATCGAACACGTGATGGACCTGGCGGATGACGTGGTGCTGATGAGTTACATCGACAGCGCCGCCGGGCTGCTGAACTGGACGGGCTACGAGCTGGACAAAGCCGCGGGCAAGGGCCGGCGGATCATGGTCGCCACGAGCCTTCAGCCGATCCCGCCGGCGGTGTCCATCAACACGTTCTGGGACAACCTGCCCACGGCGTTCTCGGCCATGACCACGGCGGTCCGCACGTACCACACGCTGCTGTCCGCGTCGCGGGCGGCGGCGTTGGCGGGCGTGTCCGTGTTCCATTACGATCACTACCTGGACGTGACGCCCCAGCCCCGCAATCGGGCGGACCTGGACGGGGACGGCGACGCGGACGCGACGGACTACGCGGAACTCGTTTCGTACCTGGCCGGTCCGACCCTGGCTGCGGAAGGCCTGGCCGCCAACGGCGACCTGAACGGAGACGGCGCCGTGGACCTGGCGGATTTCGGGCTGTTCGCGGAATGCTTCACGGGCGCGGGTGTGACCGGGCCGATTCCGGCTCTCTGTGAGCGATGAATCGGCGGAAGAGCCTGTTCCACGGCATTCACACAATCCCCCATCGGAGTCGTCATGCTTGCCGCTGCGAAACCGCTACACCCGGCTGACTGGACCGTCCTGATCGGATACTTCGCGGTGATGCTGGGCATCGGGGCCTACTTCTACCGCCATATGCGGGGGATGAAGGACTATTTCAGCGGGGGAAACCAGGTGCCCTGGTGGCTGGCCGCCGGCTCGTTCTACATGAGCGGGTTCTCCGTTTTCGCGTTCGTCACGTACTCGGCGATTGCCTACAAACACGGCCTGACCGGCGTATCCATCATGTGGTCGTACATTCCCGGTACGCTGCTGTGTGCGCTGGTCTTCGCGCCGCGCTGGCGGCGGGCCCGGGTGGACAGCCCGGTGGAGTACCTGGAGGCTCGCTACAACCGGTCTCTCCGGCAGGTGTGCGCGTGGCAGGGCATCCCGGTGAAGATCATCGACGATGCTCTCAAGATCGTGGCGATCGGCATGTTCATTTCCGCCAGCCTGGGGCTGGACATCATGAACTGCATGTTGTGGTCCGGCATCATCATGCTGGCTTACACGTTCATGGGCGGCCTGTGGGCGGTCATCGTGACGGACTTCATCCAGTTCGTCGTCATGGGCGCGGCCGTGCTCGTGCTCTTCGTTCTGGCTCTTATCCGGGTCGGCGGAATCGGCGGTCTGGTCGACGGCGCGCCGGCCGGGTTCTTCCTGCCGGTGACGAAAGAGTATAACGCGGTGTACTTCGTCGCCTGGCCCCTGCTGCTGGCCGTATCCATGTGCAGCGTACACTGGCAGATCATCCAGCGATTCTACTGTGTGCCGAACGAGCGCGAGGCACGGAAGATGAGCCTGCTGGTCACCGGCCTGTATGTGGTTACCCCGCTGATCATGTTCGTGCCCGCCATGGCCGCCCGGCGGTTTCTGCCCCAGGACACCGATCCGAACCAGATCTACGCCACTCTCTGCCGCACCCTGCTGCAACCGGGTCTGCTGGGTCTGATGATTGCGGCCATGTTCGCGGCCACCATGTCGATGCTCAGCAGCGATTACAACGCTGCGGCCGCCGTAATGACGAATGACGTGTACCGCCGGCTCCTGCGGCCGAACGCGGGGCAGCGGGAGCTGGTGTTCGCGGGCCGCGCGGCCACCCTGTTGGTCGGCGGTCTGTCCCTGGGGATTGCTATGGCCCTGGCCGACAGCGACGCGAAGGGCCTGTTTGACAACATGGTGACCTTGTTCAGCGTGGCGACCGCTCCCGTGGCCGTGCCGATGATTCTGGGCCTTCTGGTCCGGCGACTGACGGGCGTCTCCGCCCTGGCCGGTTTCGCGGGCGGGCTGGCCGTCGCGTTGACGCTGTTCTTCTCGGTGAAAAAGCCGGTTCCGGTCGGAGGCGTGCCGATCAAGCCGGAGAATGTCGTTCTCTTCGCTGGTCTGGCGTCCACCAGCCTGATCATGTTTGTCGTGAGCGCCATCTGGCCCTACACGGCCGCGGGGGCCGAACGGGTCCGGCCGTTTCTGCAGCGGTTGGACCAGCCCATCGGCACTCTGGCCCAGGACGCGCCGGCCGGGAGAGCGGCGGTGTCGCCGTTCCGCGTGGTGGGGGTTTCCATGGCGGCCATCGGAGCGATCGTGCTGGCGATCACGCCGTCGGTGCATGGAGTGACGGACATCGCATTGAATGCCGGAATCGGGGGCGTATTGTTGATCGGAGGCGCCGCGATGGCGTGGAAAAGCAGAACGGGGCGGTCGGACGAGGAGAAGCGGCGGACAACCGCGCCCTGAGAAAACGAAAAAACCGGGCCCGCGGGTTCGGAGGGTCCGTGGTGCGAACACAGGATATGGCATGGCAGATGTTCTGAGAGAGTTACAGGTTCGGCGCGCGCTTGTGAAGGTCTGCGCCGATCGGCAGTTGCTGGGCGCGATCGCCGGCGAGCACGGAGCGGCCGTGCTGCGCGAGCGGCTGGTCGAGAAACGCGTGGTGCGCGTGATTTTCGCGTGCGCGCCTTCGCAGGACGCCACGCTGTCGGCGCTTCTGGCGGCGCCGGGAATCGACTGGCGCCGCGTACATGCGTTCCATATGGATGAGTATATCGGCCTTCCCGATACGCATCCGGCCAGTTTCCGGCGATGGCTGAAGGAGCACCTGGCGGACAAGGTTCCTCTGGGAGCGGTGGAGTATCTCTGCGGAGATGCAGCGGACGCGGAGGCGGAATGCCGGCGGTACGCGGACTGCCTGGCGGCGTCGCCGGTGGACGTATGTTTTCTGGGGATCGGAGAGAACGGACATATTGCTTTCAACGACCCGCCGGTCGCGGATTTCGACGACCCACGGCGTGTGAAGATCGTGACTCTGGACGAGGCGTGCCGGGCGCAGCAGACGGCCGAGGGGCATTTTCCGACTCTGGCGGATGTGCCGCGGCAGGCTCTGACGCTGACGTGCCCGGCGCTGCTGGCGGCGGAGCATCTGATCGCCTCGGTGCCGGGCCCGCGCAAGGCCCAGGCCGTGCGGCAGGCCGTTCAGGGTCCACGGTCGACGGCGTGCCCGGCTTCTGCGATTATGGATCATCCGCGGGCGACGGTGTATCTGGACGCGGAGTCGGCGGGCCGTCTGTAGAATCCGTCACGCGGACGAATTGCACATGGGAATGTGTGGAGCGACATGGCAACTACCGGCTATTATGCGGCTCTGACGGCCGAACCGACCGATCCGCCCGCCGAGTGCTGGCGGGTGGACGACGGCTCCGCCGGGGCGTATCTGGTCGGGCCGGCGTTCTTTGACGCGCAGGTGAACGGCTTTGCGGGCGTCGATTTTCAGGATCCGAACCTGACCGCGGATGCCCTGGAGCATGCCGCGCGGGCACTGCAGCGGGCGGGCTGTTCGCACTTTTTGGTCACGTTGATCACGGCCGAGGCGGGTTTTCTCGAACAACAATGCCGGCGAATTACGGAACATGTCGCCGGCAGCGCGCTGTTGCGCCAGGCCGTTCCCGGCCTGCACCTGGAAGGGCCGTTCCTCAATGGGTCCGACGGCTACCTCGGCGCGCATCCGAGCGAGCATGTCCGGCCGGCGGAGTGGGGCCTGTTTGAGCGTTGGCAGCGGGCGGCGGGCGGGCGGATCGCGATGATGACGCTCGCCCCGGAGTGTCCCGGCGCTCTGGAATTCATTGCGGAAGCCGCCGCGGCGGGGGTGTTCGTCGGCCTGGGGCACACCAATGCGGATCGCCAGACCCTGCTGGCCGCCCGGGCGGCCGGAGCGCGCCTGTTCACCCACCTGGGCAACGCCTGTCCTCAGCTCATGCACCGGTACGACAACATCATCCAGCGCGTGCTGTCGATGCCGGATCTGCTGGTTTCCCTCATTCCCGACGGCCTGCACGTGCCGCCGATGGCGCTGGGCAACGTGGCACGGCTGCTTGGTCCGGGACGGATCGTGATGATCACGGACGCGGCCAGCCCGGCCGGCGCGCCGGCGGGAACCTACCGGATGGGGCATCTGGAGCTGGCCGTCGGGCCCGACCGTATCGTGCGGTTTCCCGGCGGAGAGAACTACGCCGGATCGGCGCTGACGCCCCTCGAGGGATTTTACAACGCGGTGCGATTCGGCGGGCTCAGTGCGGACGCGGCGTGGTATGCCTGGACGCGGCTGCGGAACACGCTGTTTCCCGGCCTGAAGGCGCCGCAACTGGCGCTGCCGTTTGGAATCTGATCCCCTGAACCCACGGAGCGAGTCGGACGGAGGTCAATCATGGATGCAACTCGATTCGGATGCGCGATGGCGGTTCTGATGGTGTCCGCCATTGCGTCGGCGGCGTCGCCGGCGGTGGTCCCGGCAGTGAAAACCTTCGCGGCCGGGACGGGCGACGTGGTTCTCCGAAGCGTCTCCGTCGCGCCGATGGCAGACGAACTTCTCGCGGAGGTGGACCATCTGCGGGCATCCCTGGCAGAGCGGCAGGTGACCATCGCGGAAGACGGAGTGCCGGTGCGGATGGTGCTGGGCAAAGTGGATATCCCGGCGTTTGTGTCGGCCTACCGCCGGGAGATCGAGCGACAGGCGTATCGGCTGACTATCGCGGCGACGGGCATCACCATCGAATCGGAGACTCCGGCGGGGATTCACTACGGAATCCAGACGCTGCGGGAGATGATCCAGGATGAGCGGACGGCGCCGGCGGGAACGGTGCTGGATTGGCCGGACTTCGCCCGACGGATGATCATGATCGACATGGCGCGGGCGAACGAGAACATGGATTACTACCGGCGCGTGGTGGAGTTCTGCGATCGCTACAAAATCAACTATCTGCATCTTCACCTGACAGACGACGAGAACGCGTCCCTGTACCACGCGAGTTATCCGTGGCTGATGTCGCCGCATCCGTGGCGCGAGGAGGACCTTCGCGATCTGGTGGCCTTGGCAGACCGGCATCACATCACGCTGATCCCGGAGGTGGAGTCGCTGGGGCACGCGCGGCTTTTCGTGCGGCATCCGGATTTCAGGGGAATTCTGCACCAGACCACCGACGAAACGCCCAAGGCAAGCTGGGCCGGCACGCAGGTGCGAGGCTACACCAACGTTCTGTGTCCGGCGAGCGAGAAGACGTACGAGTATCTGGACGCGATGTACTCCGCGACGCGGGTCTTCCCGGCGGCGGAGCTGCACATTGGAATGGACGAAGTGGACCAGACGCACTGCGCCCGCTGCCAGGCGAAATGGCCGGGCATTTCGCACGTGGAGTGGTTCACCCGGCACCTGCAACGGTGTCAGTCGCTGGTGGACCGGCACGGGTGGAAGATGGCGCTCTGGGGCGACATGCTTCTGCACCATCGGGATATCGCGGGTGTTCTGCCGACGGATCGCACGCTCATCTATGACTGGCATTACAACCCGGACATGACGGACGAATCGGTGGAGTTCTTCAAGTCCAGGGGATTCGAGATCGTCGCGTGCCCGGCCCTCATGTGCCATCCGCACATGATTCTGCCGACCGATTTCAACTACGTGAACATCCAGCGGTTTGCGGAGATCGCCCGCCGGCACGACCTGCTGGGGTTTGACGTTACGGTCTGGACGCCCACGCGATACATGAGCGACGCGTTGTGGCCGGGAATCGCGTATGCGGCGGCGCACGCCTGGTCGGGCAGCCAATGGGATGAGGCCGGGTTCTACCGGGCGTTCGTCCGCGACTTTTTCGGGTCGTCGGACGGGCAGGAGTTTGCCCGGGTCTGGAAGGATTTGTACACGATCCGATGGCGGCTGGATCGGTTCGAGACGAGCTGCTGGATCGACGAAGCGACTCTGGCGCAGGCACAAGACAGGGCAAACGCCTGGGGCGACGAGGCACGCGCCAATCGCGACCGGGTGGAGCGCATCGGCCAGGCGCTGGCCGCGATGCGCGGCGGCGTCCGTCGGAACACGGTGGCGTGGGACGCCATGACCCAGTCGGCGGCGGTATACGCATACGTGTTCGACCATTTTCTGGCGGCCCCGGAGGTGCGGCGCGACGGCCGATGGGACCGGACACGGCTGGCCGATCTGGACAAGGGGTGTGTGCAGGCCGTAACGTGGATTGAGGCGAATTGGGATCGCAACCGATTCGCGGATGACCCGGACAAGGACGGTCGAACCATGCCGAGCCAGAACCTGCTGTATCGGTTTCGACAGATGCACCGTTTCCATGAGCGGATACTGAAGTCCGAGCCGTGAAGCGAAGGCGATCAGCCCTGACTCGCGTCCCGCAGATGGCCCGGCCGCTTCTGTGGCACGCCTGCCTTGCCCTTGTGCTGATATTCGCCGGCTGCCGGCGGGAAGAACCGGCCAGGCCGGAGGAATCCACCGCTTCGTCGTCGGCGTCTCCGCGGCGGGACGCCCTGGAGGGTGGGCCCTTTCCGGCCCTGCTGGTCGCGCAGGCGCAATTCATCTGGGAGACGAACGCGGCCGGCAAGCGGACTCCACGGCCAGGCAATGCCGTGCTGATGATCGTTCGCAAGACCACGGCGGGCTGGCAGGCCGTTACCCTGGAGGATCCGGACAGCCGCGTGTTCCACGGCGCGGTTCCGGTGAGTGGAGACGGCGAGCCGCCGGGCTTCCTGACGCTGGGCGGGACCGATGCCGTGCTGAAGCGGTGGCACTATGCCGATCAGCGATGGCACCAGACCACGCTCTGGCGGCCGGACTTCGGCGGGGAGTGGAACCGACTGCGAGACCTGGCCATCGGGGATGTCACGGGCGACGGCGTGGACGATCTGGTGCTGGCCACGCACGACCAGGGGGTGATCGGGGTGCTCCAGCGGACGGAAACGGGCTGGGCGGTGACGGAGCTCGGCCGCACGCCCCGGGTGTTCGTACATGAGGTGGAGATCGCCGATATTGACGGCGACGGCCGGAACGAGTTTTTCGCCACGGTGTCGGAGCCGAACCAGGCGACCGGTGAGTCGCAATCGGGGCATATTGTGATGTACCGCTGGGACGGCACGGCATTTCAGAGCCGCGTGGTGGACGAGCCGCGGGGAACGCACGTCAAGGAGATCATGGCCGCAGACGCGCAAGGCGGCGGACGACCGTCGCTGTTTGCCGCGGTCGAGGCCCGCGTGGAGCTGCGGGACGGCCGGCCGGTGATGATCAACCCGGTGGAAATCCGCGAGTATCGCTGGGAAGACGGCGGCTTCAGCGCGCGTGTCGTGGCTACGCTTCCGGACAGGCAGTGCCGATTCCTGTCACCCGGCGACGTGGACGGCGACGGCAGGATGGACATCGTGGCCACCGGCGCGGAGTCGGGCGTCTGGGTGCTGCGGCGCGAGGAAACGGGGGCCTGGACGGCTTCCCGGATCGACGCGGAGTCATCCGGTTTTGAGCACGCGGCGCTGGTGGCGGACCTGGACGGAGATGGAAAGTACGAAATCTACGTGGCCGCGGACCCGCAAGGGGAACTGCGGCGATACGACTGGACCGGCGACCGCTTCGAGCGGCGGACCGTCGTGAAAATCCCGACCGATCGAATCACGTTCTCTCTGGCGGCGGGACGGTACTGATCCCGGGGGTTCCGGCGGGCGGCCGCGGCGGCGTTTGGGCCGGCGCCTACCGGTCTGGCTCTGCCACCCGCCCGCGCTTGATGACCGTCCGCACGCAGGGTCGTCCGATGTGGTAGAGCCACTGATCCAGGCTGGGCACGTCCAGCACCAGCAGGTCGGCCTGCATGTTCGGGGCGATGGCCCCGAGACGGGCGTGGCGGTCCAGCGCCGCGGCTGCGTTGGCCGTGGCCGCCACCAGCGCCTCCGCGGGCGTCAGCCGCATCTGCGTGCACGCGATGCTCAGCGTCAGGGCGAGCGATTCGACCATCGAGGAACCGGGATTCGCGTCCGTCGCGACGGCCACCGGCAGATTCGCCTCGATCAGCCGCCGGGCGGGCGCCTGGGGCACGCCGAGGAAGAACGAACAGGCCGGCAGAAGCACGGCGATCGTCCCCGCGGCCTTCAGCGCGGCGATCCCCGCGTCGTCGATCGTCTCAAGATGGTCCGCCGACACCGCGCCCACCGCCGCCGCCAGTTGCGAGGCCCCCATCTGCGTGATCTGATCCGCATGGACGCGGGGCCGCAATCCATGCCGCAACGCGGCCTCCAGCACGCGCCGCGACTGCTCCACGCCGAACGCGCCGCGCTCGCAGAACACGTCGCAGAACTCGGCGAGCCCCTCCTGGAGGATGCGCTCAAACACCTCGTCCGCCAGCATCATGTCCAGGTAGGCGTCCGCCCGGCCCTCGAACTCCGGCGGCACGGTATGGGCCGCCAGGTACGTCGCCACCAGCTCAATCGGTTGCAGCGCGTTGAGCCGCTTGATCGCCCGCAGCATCTTCAGCTCGTCGTCGACGGTCAGGCCGTATCCGCTTTTGACCTCCGCCGTGGTCGTGCCGCTTCGCAGCATCCGGCGCAGGCGCGGCAGGGCCCCTTGAACGAGTTCGTCTTCGCTCGCCTGGCGCACCGCCCGCATCGTCGAGCGGATTCCCCCGCCCGATTCGGCGATTTCCAGGTAGGTTCGGCCCTCGATCCGCTGTACGAACTCCGTCTCGCGGCTGCCGGCGAACACCGCGTGGGTGTGGCAATCCACCAGGCCCGGTACGACGCACCCGCCCCCGGCGTCCAGTACCGCGCAGCCGTCCGGAACCGCCACCTCTTGCGCCGGTCCGAACCCGACAATCGTCTGGCCGTGGATCAGCAGGCGCGCCCCGTTCAGCCGCGTCACGTCGCCCATCTGCCGTCCCGGCGTCGGCCCCGGCGGATAAACCGCCAACTCCCCGATGTTGTCGATGAGCAGCATCCCCGTATTCTCGCGCTACGCAATCAACCCGGCATCTCCGCTCAAACGGTCACGACGGAATCTTCACGCCGCGCTGCCGCGCGATCCGCTCCGCCTCCTCGTATCCGGCGTCCACGTGACGGAAGATCCCGGTGGCCGGGTCGGCGGTGAGCACGCGCTTCAGCCGTTTCGCCGCTTCCGGCGTGCCGTCCGCCACGATCACCTGTCCGGCGTGCAGGCTGTAGCCGATGCCCACGCCGCCGCCGTGATGCACCGACACCCAGCTCGCTCCACAGGCCGTGTTCAGCAGGGCGTTGAGGATCGGCCAGTCCGCGATCGCGTCGGACCCGTCCTTCATGCCTTCCGTCTCGCGGTTGGGCGAGGCCACGGATCCGCAGTCCAGATGGTCGCGCCCGATTACAATGGGGGCCTTGACCTCACCGCGGGCGACCAGGTCGTTGAAAACCAGGCCCATTCTGTCGCGCTCGCCGTATCCCAGCCAGCAGATGCGGCAGGGCAAGCCCTGAAACGCCACGCGCTCGCCCGCCAGGCGAATCCACCGGCACAGATGCTCGTTGTCCGGGAACGTCTCCAGCACGGCGCGGTCCGTCCGCGCGATGTCGGCCGGATCTCCGGACAGGGCGGCCCACCGGAACGGCCCCTGCCCCTCGCAGAACAGCGGTCGGATGTACAGCGGAACAAACCCGCCGATCTCAAACGCATCCGCCACGCCGGCCAGTTTCGCCTGCCCGCGGATGTTGTTGCCGTAATCGAACGTGACGGCCCCGCGCCGCTGCAGTTCCAGCATCGAGCGCACGTGCTCCGCCATCGTCCGCATGGACTCGGCCACGTACCGATCGGAATCGCGACGCCGCAGCTCCAATGCCGCCTCGTATGCCATGCCGTTGGGCACGTATCCGTCCAGGGCGTCGTGCGCCGACGTCTGGTCCGTCAGCAGGTCCGGCGTGACGTTGCGCCGGATCAGTTCGGCCAGCAGGTCCGCCTGGTTGCCGCACCAGCCGATCGAAATCGGCGTGCCGGACGCTTTCGCCTGCAGCGCCCGTCCAATGGCCGCATCCAGCGAGTCGGCCATCTCATCCAGGTAGCGATCCCGCAGACGCTTCTCGATTCGCGCCCGATCCACTTCGGCGATCAGGCATGTCGCCTCGTTCATGGTGGCGGCCAGCGGCTGCGCGCCGCCCATGCCGCCGAGCCCTCCGCTGACCACCAGCCGCCCCTTGAGCGACCCGCCGAACTGCTGTCGCGCCGCCGCCCCGAACGTTTCGTACGTGCCCTGGAGAATTCCCTGCGTGCCGATGTAGATCCAGCTTCCGGCCGTCATCTGGCCGTACATGGTCAGGCCGAGCCCTTCGAGCCGGCGGAACTCGTCCCAGGTGGCCCAATGGGGCACCAGCAGCGAATTGGCGATGAGCACGCGCGGCGCGTCTGCGTGGGTGGCGACCACGCCCACCGCCCGACCGGACTGCACCAGCAGCGTTTCATCCGGCCCCAGAATCCGCAGCGCCGCGACGATGCGGTCGAAGTCTGCCCAGCTTCGGGCCGCCCGGCCACTGCCGCCGTAAACGACCAACTGATCGGGTTTTTCGGCCACTTCCGGGTCAAGATTGTTCATGAGCATGCGCATGGCCGCTTCGGCCTGCCACGTCTGGCAGGTGCGTTGCGGTCCGCGCGGCGCGCGTACCATTCGTTTGTTTGCGTTTGTCGATGGTTCTGAATGGGACATGGTTGCTTCCTTATGTGCGGCATCCGCCCGAAGACGAAATCCCCGTCCGGCTGCCGAGAACGAGCATTATAGCGGCTGCCGTCGCGTTCGTCTTCGCCCCGGACCAGAACCCCCATTTCGGGTGGCGCCTGTCCGTCGCACGAGACCAATTCCGGTTGCAAACAGAGGACGGCCTCCGGTATGGTGGGCTCATGCGTGGGTGAGTGGCGGAATGGCAGACGCTGGGGACTTAAAATCCCCTGGGGGGTTCCCCCCGTGCGGGTTCGATTCCCGCCTCGCCCAGTTGCTTGTCCCCGATTCGCCCGATCCGTTGCGGCGGACATCGGGTGTCCGGGTCCGTCGGATTCGGGACGCGAAACCCCTGACTACGCGAAGAGACCGGGGGCCCGGGCGTACGGGCGGCGGATGCGGGGGGGACTGCGCCGGTTGTTGCAGGTCATTTGTCCCACTGACCACCAGCCGCGTTCGTCTTGCCGTTCCTGTCTCGGCGTCGGCCCGATCTGCGGCAGCGTCACGAATCGCGCCTGGCAGTACGCATATCCGCCGCGCGGCCTCGCCGCAAAGCGGCATAAACCCGCCTTAATTCTGGGGCAACCGGATGTGGATGGGTTGATTGGATACGGCGCCCGATGCACTTGGCGAACACGGTGGCGATCCATGACATTGTGGAGCATTCGGTTCGGCGCTATTCGTGTCGCAGAGCCTCGATGGGATCCAGGCTGGCGGCGCGGACGGCAGGGTACATGCCGAAGAAGATGCCGATCAGCACGGAGACACCGAAGCTGATGGCCACCGCCTCCGGCCGGACAATGGCCTGGCCCCACTCGGCGAAGTGGGTCATGACTTTGGAGCCGGCGTACCCCAGCCCTACGCCGAACAGCCCGCCGGAGGTCGAAAGGATGACGGTCTCAATCAGGAACTGCGCGACAACGTGCCGTTTCTTGGCGCCCAGGGCGCGTCGGATGCCGATCTCCCGGGTACGCTCCGTGACCGTGGCCAGCATGATGTTCATGACGCCGATGCCTCCGACCAGCAGGGAGATGCCGGCGATCAGACCGAACTGAATCTGCGAATTGCGTTTCTTGCGCTCGGCCATTTTGAGCTGGGCCAGGGGCACGTGGATTTCGTAATCCACGGACTTGTGGTGATGCTCCAGGACCCGCTTGACCATCTCCGAAACCGACTCGACGTGTTCCAGATCGTCCACGTTGAGGTAGAGGTTCGAGTAGTCGTACTTCAGCATTTCCCGGCCGCCGCTCCGCTGGATCAGCAGAATGTCGCCGTACCGGCTGGCGGCGGCCGACAGCGGAATGTAGATTTCGCGGTTGAGATTTCGCTGCTCGACGCCCCGGGCGGGGGCGCCCGCGACGACGGCCGGTTCCAGCACGCCCACCACTTCGTATGCGACCGTCACCTCCCGCCGCTCGACCAGGACGATCTGGCCGATGGGGTCTTCGTAGGCAAACAGCTCCCGGCGGACCTCGTCGCCCAGCACACAGACGCTGCGGGCCTCTTTCTCGTCCACGTCGCTCAGTACCCGGCCGCGGGCCGGCCGGGTATGCACGATCTCGAAGAACTCCGGCGTGGTACCCACGACCGGTCCTTCGAACCGCTTCTCTCCGCGACGGGCGCTGTACGCCACGGTTCGCAGCGGAACGATCTGCTGGATATGCGGCAGAGTGGTCTCGATCGAGCGCAGATCCTGGGCGGTGATTCCGTACTGGAGCAGGGAGGTCGTGCCCTGCGTGGCGTCCGTTCCGCCCTGCGGGCGAACGGAGTTCAGGATGATGTTGTCCGTGCCGAGAAACCGGATCATGCGCATCTCGTCCGCGGACGCGCCCTCCGTCACGGACAACATGCAGATGACGGCCGCCACGCCGAAAATGATGCCCAGCGCCGTCAGCAGCGACCGCAGCTTGTGGAGCCGCAGGTTCGTCAGCCCCATGCGTATCGTTTCGAGGTTGAACAGACTCACGCCGGACGATCTCCCGGAATCACGATCCCCGGAGAATGGTAGCACAAACGCCCGACGATGCCGCGACGCCGACCGTCCGGGGATTGTATGAAAGTGTAGCGGGTGGGCGCGGGGGCGTCCGCGGCGTCGTCGATTTCGCGGGGCTGATCCTTGACAAGCGGAAGCCCGTGACGCACCCTTGCGGCGCGATGTGGAAACTCCGAGTTTCGTGGGCGGTCGTCGGGCTGGCAGTCGCGATCACGGGCTGCCAGGAATGGTTCCTTCGTCAAGCCGATCAACAGGTCTACCAGGTCGTCGCCGAGAGACAACAGGCGGCCCTCGGCGAGACCCATTCGTCCGATCTGGGCCCGGAAGACGGCCGCTTCTCGATCGACGGCTCCCTGTACGACTTCGTGCCCCATCCGGTGACCGCGGAGGTGCCGGAGGCGTTTCGCACCTCGCCTGCGGCTGAGGACGAACCCGCGCCGCCGCAGACCACACAGCCATCAGCCGGGAGACAGGTTCTGACGTTACAGGACGCGGTGGCCTATGCCATGCGCCACTCGCGGGAGTTTCAATCGCAGAAGGAAGACCTGTACCTGGCGGCACTGGCCCTCACGCTGGAACGACACCTCTGGACGCCGCAGTTTTTCGGGGAGGTATCCTACGAATACGCCAACTACGGGCAGGTGCGTGATTTCGACCACGCCATGACGGCCGTGGCACAGATTGGCGCTACGCAGCGACTGCCGTACGGCGGAGAAGTCACGGCACAGATCATCAATTCCCTGATGCGCGATCTGGGGGCGCGCATCACGTCCGGCGAGACGGGCCAGATGCTTCTGTCCGCCAACATCCCCCTGCTTCGCGGGGCGGGGAAGGTGGCGTATGAGTCACGTTACCAGGCCGAGCGGAATCTCATTTACGCCGCCCGGCGCTTCGAGCGATACCGCCGCGCCTTTCTGGTGCAGGTCGCCAGCGCCTATTTCGACGTGCTGGCGATCAAGGCGGGGATCGAGAACGCCCAGGCCAGCGTGGAGGCCCTGGCGATCGACAAACAGCGCAGCGAGAGCCTCGCCCAGACGGACCGGGTTCTTCAGATGGACGTGGACCGCGCGCAGGTGGAGTACCTGGTGGCCCGGAACGACGCGATTAACGCCCAGGCGTCGTATGATTCCGCGCTCGATCGATTCAAAATCATGATCGGAATGCCCACGGCGCAGGCCGTCGACGCGGTCGAGCCGGACTTCCAGGTGAAAGCCCCGGCCGTGGACGAAGAGGTGGCCATTCAGACCGCCCTTCGATACCGGCTGGACCTGCTGAATGATCAGGATGCGGTCGACGACGCGCGCCGGGGGGTTCTGGTGGCGCGGAACAACCTGTTGCCCGATCTGGACTTTCGAGGCAGCGTGACCCTGAACACGGACCCGAACCGGAAAAACTCCATCAGCTACAACACCGAGCGGGCCACGTGGCGGGGAGAAGTGGCCATGGAAATCCCGTTGAACCGCGTCGCGGAGCGAAACGCATACCGGGCGTCGCTCATCGACCTGCGGCGGGCGGAGCGGGATTACGATCGGAGGCGGGACGAGGTGCGGCTCGACGTGCGCGACGCCTTCCGCCGAATCGAACAGGCCCGGCTTTCGCTGGACATCCAGGCGGAGAACATCAAGATCAACGATTTCCGGAAGCGGCAGGCGGAGGAACTGTTCAACCGCGGGCACCTCTCCTCCAACCGGGACAAGATCGAAGCGGAAATCGCCTGGCGGATGGCCAAGAACCGCTATGCCCAGGCCGAGGCGGACTACCGCACGGCGGTGCTGACATTCCTGCGGGACACCGGGACGCTGCGGGTGGGGGATGACGGGCGTTTGGCGTCGGCGGAAGACGCGGCTTCGCCCTCGGTGACCGCTGCGCCTCCCGCCGCCGACGAGGGCCCCTGATCCCGACGGGGGCCGACAGGACCTTACAAGAGCAGCGCCGCGGTGGGATGGTCATTCAAGGGGTTCGATCGTATCATCTGGATGGTGACGTGCGTTTCCTTGCGTGCGGCAGGTGACCATGACGATTACTGCTTCTCCATCCCGACCGGACACCGCCGGGCCGCCGGCCAGGCGGACGCGAGGCGGGCCGCTGGGTTTGCCTCGGCGCTGGACCGTGGCCGGTGCGGTGGCGCTGGTGCTGCTTGGCGTTCTGGCGATTCAAAGCTGGTGGCCGGCGGCGGCCGCCGCCGATCCCGCGTTGTTCCTTGTACAGCGTCGCGACTTTTCGGTGGATCTGCCCCAGAAAGGGGAACTGCGGGCCGCCCAGTCGGTGGACGTGCGCTGCGAAGTGGAAGGCCGATCGACCATCATCTGGCTGGTGCCCGAAGGCACGCGCGTCCAGAAGGGCGACCTGCTGGTGGAACTGGCCAGCAACGAAATCGAAGACCGGATCCGGTCGGAAGAGATCAATGTCGCCAATGCCGAATCGAATTATCTGACGGCCAAAACCGACTACGAAATCCAGATCGACCAGAACGCCAGTGACATTCGAAAGGCGAATCTGGCGTTGGAAAACGCGGAGGACGAGTTCAACAAATACAAGGAGGGCGACTGGATTCAGCAGCAGACCAGCTCACTTGTCGCCGTGGAGCGCGCGCAGAAGGAGCTGGACCAGGCGCGCGATCGCTTCAATGACTCCAAGGAGCTGCGCGAGCAGGGATTCATCACGAAACGGGAATACGAAAGCGACGAGTTGGCGCTGTTCGTGGCGGAGAAGGAGCTGGAGCAGGCGACGCTGGCAAAGGAGATTCTGCACAAGTACACGCACAACCAGGCGATGCGGCAGAAAAGGGCCGACGTGGAGGAAGCGCAGAAGGAACTCGATCGGATCAAAAAAGGCGCTGAGGCGAAGGAGCGCCAGAAACGGCAGGCGTATGACTCGCGAACCCGTGAACTGGAAATCGCCCGCGACCGACTGGCCCGATACCGGCGCCAGAAGGAAAACACGCGCATCGTGGCCCCCGCGCCCGGCATGGTGGTGTACTACAGCGAAGCCCGTCGATGGGGCGGCGGAGATGAGATCAAGGAAGGAGCGGAGGTGCGGGAGCGGCAGACCCTTATCACCCTTCCGGACACCTCCCGCATGAAGGTGATCGTCCGCATTCACGAGGCGGCGGCCACGAAAATCAGCACGGGCCTGCCGGCCACGGTCGAAATCGAGGGGCATTCGGACCGGGTCTTCAAAGGCAAGGTGACCAGAGTCGCGGACCTGGTGGATTCACAGGATCGCTGGCTGAACCCGGACCTCAAGGAATACGAGACGGAAATCACCCTGGACGAGGTCGGCGAGGATCTGAAGCCCGGAGTCACGGCCCGCGCCCGCATTCACATTGAAGACGTGACGAATGCCCTGGCCGTTCCGGTTCAGGCCGTTTTCAGCTCGGGCAGCCGGCACTACGTCTTCCGCGACAGTCGACGCGGCGTGGAGGCCGTACCGGTCGTCCTCGGCTCCTCCAGCGATCAGTTCGTGCAGATCACCGACGGCCTGAAGGAAGGCGACCGCATCCGCCTGGCGGTTTCCGACGAACTGAAACGACAGATACCTTCACGCGGCGAACAGAACGCCAACGGTCCGCAGCCCCCGGACGCCCTGGCCGACCGACCCGCCGGGGCTCCGGCGCCAGAGACAAAACGCGCGGCCCGGGCTAGATCGGAAGAG
>MTKY01047862.1_pt1 | contig 68456 bp, 56 predicted proteins | sample 1042731 | NCBI WGS metagenome assembly MTKY01 (sample SAMN06212206, study PRJNA360538) | anaerobic digester metagenome | biome: Wastewater treatment plant; material: sludge; isolation source: anaerobic digester fed with sludge from wastewater treatment plant | place: Denmark: WWTP Soeholt ...
GTCAGCTCAAACCGAAGTATCTCAAGGGGCGCGTCAAGTTCAAGCGGATCGAAAGGGTCAGAAGCCGGATGGTTTATTGGGGCATCGGGGTGAATTTCAAGAGATATCGGGCGCACCTGCTCGATCATTTTCTCGGTTTTATCGAAAAATTGATCGAGACTTGCCATTTTAGCCGGTGGGCGGCCGGTGTCGCAAATTAAAGCTGGATTTTTACAGGGAGGCCATATAGTGCAAGTAGATAAAGTTATTGTCATCCCTGTTTTTAAAAGAATGTTTTTTTGTTGATTATAATCTTTTTTTAATAATTTACTATATGAATAAGGGAAATGATAAGATATATGATAGACCCGGTAATAAACAAAAACAAAGTGAAAGAGCCGGCAACTACGGCAAGTTAAGAGGTGTACCATGAAATTTAATATTATTCTTGAACCGGCCGAGGAAGGAGGCTTCAATGTCTCCGTACCCGCGCTTGACGGATGCTATACCCAGGGCGATACCGAAAAGGAGGCGCTCGAAAACGCCAGAGAAGCAATTCTCTGTTATCTTGAAGGCCTTGAAAAATTAAACCAGATTAAATCAGCCCCCACAGCAATCATGAAAGAAGTCGATATAAGCCTGTGAGCAAAACTTTCTCCGGCACCCAGATCGTAAAAGCCCTTCGAAGAATTAATAAATGGAGTTATGCACAGTGAAAAAAATACTATTCTCAACACTATGTCTAATATTAGTATCCTGTGTCAGCACTCATATAACAAGCGTTACTGATCCTCAATATAAATCATTCGTCATTGGTAAAGTCGTAGTAGTATTGGATACAAGCGATCTTGATTTAAAAATAAAAATAGAATCGAATCTTGTCTCGGAATTAAATAAAAAAGGAGTAATTGCTTTTAATGGATACGACGTTTTACCGCCTACGCGCAATTATTCTGAAAATGATCTTAAAAATATATTTGCTAAAAATAATATCGATTCAATTCTATTTATTTCCATCGCTGAAATGGGCTATAGCCAGCAGACACTGACGACTTACCAACCATATACCTCGCAAGGTACTATTACCAGAATGGGTTCCAACCAATATCAGTATTCGATGCAAACCCAGGGAGGGCCGCAGACTACAACAATAAAGAAGCCTCGACTTAATATTATTACTCAATTGTTTGATGCAAAAAATGGAAACAAAATATGGATGTCGACTGCACGGTCCAGTGGAAATGCTTTTGCGAGTATTAACGATACTTTTAGAGACTATGGAATCGAAATAGTCAAAAAATTGGAAGACGATCATCTCATTAAAAAAACTAAAACGGATGCCTTAATACGAGCAGAAGGCGCGGAAAATAATGTTGTTCAAAAAAATACTGGTTTTGCAAGAATTGAGGATATCCCAATTGCTGTACGGAACCAGGCACTCAAAGAGATGACGAAAGGTGAACTTGAAAATGTTATTCAAGACATGCCGAAGGAGCATGCAAGAGAGTTAACTATCGAGCGTGTTAGAGCTATTCACAACTTTAACAGGGAGTAGTAGTGTGTTTGCCTTCCTTTGCTTTTTCAGCTCGTTAGCACGCTCCGGCAATTTAGTCTCCAGTTTCCACATGCTGTGTAACCCCAGCCTCAATTATTGCCGGGCGTGCCTCCCTCGTGTACCCTGCTGCCATCTCCTCCCCTTCCCCTTTTTTAAAAAATTCCATTTCCCCAAAAAAGTTTTAACTCCTCCCCTCCCAAATGCGTATCCCCTTTGGAGGCCCACTTGTTCGGCCTCCGATTATTACTGTCGCCGAGAGCCTTAAGAAAGCAACGAAGCCCTTATCCCTCAGAATCGTATGGCCGTCTTGATGGCCCCGTGTCGCGACTTGTTCAGATTCATCTCGATCATGGCGCGATACTCTTCTATCGGAAAGGTGTGCGTGAGCATATCGTCCACGCGCACCTTCTTTCTGGCGATGAGGTCGAGCGCCGTTTCGAACGCCTGCTTCGTCCCTCCCCCCTTCACCGGGTTGTAGCGATAGCCGTAGCACCCTTTTACGGTCTGTAGCTTTAGCCACAGAGGCGTGAGGTCCAGATTGACGTTCTTGCCGATCCCAATGACCGATAGCGTGCCGTCGGCGGCGAGTATTCGTAGCGACAGGTTCAGCGTATCGGCGTGTCCGACCGTGTCGTAGATCCGCTCGAAGCCGCCCATCACCACCCGCTCGCCGAGAAGGGGCCGGTAGGCCCTCCCGCCCGCCATATCCACGGCCGCATCTATAAGCCCGCCGGCTATGACCCTGTCGGCCCCGGACCGCTTGCAGTAGTCCGCGCTGTGAGGCGCGGGCTCGGCCACCGTAATGTCGCAACGGCCGCCCAGCGCCCGGATGGACTTTACGACCATCGCGCCGATGACCCCTCCGCCGATGACGAGCACGCGTTCCCCCGACCGGGGCATATTGTCGATGACCGCCTGCAGGCCCACCGCCAGCGGCTCGGTGAGCGTCGCCGACTCGGGGCTAACGCCCTTCGGAACGCGGAACACCTGGCTCCGGTGCGCCACCGTATACTCTGCGAAGCCGCCGTTTATGTCGCGGCAGATGCCGGTAAACATTCCCGGCGAAAAGGCGCCCTCGGCGAAGTTCTCGCAGTTACCGGGAATGCCCGCGGCGCAACTTCTGCACACGGGCTGTATCCCGCGCGGCACGCAGCCCAAAAAGGGCATAACGGTAACCAGGTCGCCGACGGCACAGGTGCGGACCTCCCTGCCGACCTCGACCACCTCGCCGCAGAACTCGTGCCCGGGCACGCAGGGAAACGAGGTAAAAGGCGAGGCCGTGGGTGAGTCCTTAAGCATGATGAGGTTTATATCGCTCCCGCAGACGCCGCATAGTTTCGTTTTGATCTTTACCCACTCCGGCGAAGGAAGCGCGGGTTCGGGGATGTCGGCCGGCCGTATCGTGGCGAAGGGCCCGCCGTAGCAAAACGAGGCGCTTATGGGGCGCAGTGCCTGTATGGCCAGGAACTTCGGCACGTTTACGTTGAAAACGAGGGCTTTCATGGCGCCCGCCTTCCTATTCCATCTTAAGCGACTGGTAGAAGAGCGGCGTGGCCGGGCTCGTAACGGTCGGATCGGTCATCACGTTCACGCAGGCGGGTTTTCCCGATGCGAGCGCGCGCTTCAGCGCAGGTACTATCTCCTCGTCCCTGGTTACGAACTCACCGTGGCCGCCCAGGCCCTCGACCATCAGGTCGTAGCGCCGCGAGCCGAGCTCGGCGCACTGAAGGCGGTCGCCGCCGATTGAAAGCTCCTGGCTGTGCTTAATCATCCCCCATGCGCAGTCGTTGTTCACCACGACCACCACCGGGATATTGTGCCTTACCATGGTGTCGAACTCCATCGAGTTAAATCCGAAGGAGCCGTCTCCGTTGAGGACCACCGCCGGCTTGTCTGGCCGGGCGAGCTTCGCGGCCACTCCAAAGGGGATGCCGGTCCCCAGACAGCCCAGGAGTCCCGAGGCGCCGCCAATGACCCCTGCCTTCTGTTTCGTGAACAGGCCGACCTGTCCGAAATAACTGGTATCGCCGCCGTCGACCACATAGAGCGCGTCCTCGCCCACAACCTCCTGTATCTTGGCCACGAGGCGGATCGGATGGATCGGGTCGGAGGCGGTTTCGCGAGCCTTGAGCTCCGAATCGATGAAGGAGTAGCTCGCCGCGCGCAGGGTCTTCACCCATTCGCCGTGATCCCTTTTTTCGAGCAGGGGCAAGAGGCGCCCAAGCACCGAGCCTATGTCGCCCACCAGTCCGGCATCGGCCCTGCGGTTGCGGTCGATCTCGCGCGGGTCGATGTCAATGCGCACCATCTTCGCACCGGGCGGAAAAATCTCGCCGGACATTAAAAGCCAGTTGAACCTGAGCCCTGCGGCGACTATTACGTCGGCCTGGCTTATGGTCATCATTAGCCCGACGTTCCCGCAGTCCCATATCGAAAGCGGATGCGTGTCCGGCAGCTCACCACGGCCGTAGTTGAGGAGCATGAAGGGGATGCCGGTTTTATCCACAAAGGCGCCAAGTCGCTCCGAGCAGGCGCTAAAGCCCACCCCGGAACCGCCTAAAAAGAGCGGCTTTTTAGCGGAGTTGATGATGGCCGCCGCGGCGGCGAGCTCCTCGTCCGCGGGTACGACCGCGTAGTTTCGCGCCACCTTAACGGGCATGGGGGCCGATTCCGCCGGGATGGTGACATTCAGGATGTCGGGCGGAAGTTCGAGAAATACCGGCCCCGGCCGTCCGGCGGCGGCGTTGCGGAAGGCGATAGCCATATATTCCGGGATGCGCTTCGCGTCGTAGCAGGTCGCCGCCCATTTGGTGACGGGCTTGACCATGTCGATCTGGTTCATCTCCTGAAGCGCCCCTTTCAGGTCGTCGCGGAGAGGGTGCCGTCCGCAGAGCACCACCAGCGGTACGTTATCCAGGTAGGCGTTCGCTATACCCGTAAGCCCGTTGGTAAAACCCGGACCGGCCGTTAGAAAGCACACGCCGGGACGGCCGGTGTAGACCGAATAGGCGTGGGCCATCATGGCCGCGGCCTGTTCGTGGCGCACGTCGATGGTGCGGATGGAATGCTCGGTAAAGCCGTCTAACATGGATTCTATGTGCCCGCCGGAGATGCCGAAGACGGTGTCGATCTTTTCCACTTCCTTTAAATATTTCGCAATTAAGTGGCCTGACTTAATATCCGCCATAATCATTCTCCTCTTTCTAAATTTTTGATGTATTTCGCCGTACTCGCCGCGCTCGGCTGTACCATTTACTTCATCACCAGTTTGATGCCGTCGGTGAACCACTGGATATAATACGCCATTCCCTCTACCTTGAGCTTCCCTTCTGCCGCGGCCAGAAACGACTGCTCGTCGCTACCGGAGGCCATCACCCGAAAGGCGGTCGCCGCGTCGGACCACACCAGTGCGGCATCGGCCCGGTGATTCCCTCCGGTCTTCGTGGAAAGCTTCCCCCGGTCGAAAACGAAGAGCCTCCCACGACGTCCGTCCGCGGTCTTGATGAGGATTTTTAGCCGAACCGTGCCGATGTGGCTCTGGTATGCCCGATTGTTCCGCACGGCGCTTTTAAGTTTGCGATACAGGATGAAGAGCAGCAGTGTAAGCTTCATCTATACCTCCCGATCTTGATTTTTGTATTTTTAACCATGGCCGGAGACGGCCGCATAAAAGCTATGTATAGCGCTCCCGCACCCACTCCCCTATCCTTTTCATGGCCTCATCGTATTGGAGGACCGTGCGCCAGCCGAGCTCCGAGCGCGCGAGCGTGGTATCCACGTCATTATCCCTGCCCATCACGCCGGCAGCGAGCCGTGTGAGCGGAGGCCTGATGTTAAATGGCGTGAGCGCCTTTTCAAGGAGCCACCCGCTCGCCCATGCCATCCGAAAGGGAACGCTCCCCACAGGGCGTTTGCCGATCATTTTGCCCAGGTCGTTCACATAACGCTCCCAGCTTACCTTCCAGTCGTCGCGAAAGTGATAGGTCTTCCCGAGCGCCGCGTCCATGGTGCCTGCACGGATGATGCCGTCCACCAGGCTGTCCACATACACCAGGCTCGAGCTGTGCCTTCCGCCGTCCATTAGCGGCACCACAAGCTCCATCATCCGTTCGACGATATCGGTTACCCATACGCTACCGGGGCCGGTGACGTTCGCCGGGCGAACGATTACGCAGTCCATTTTTCCGGATTCGTGGTGCTCGCGGACAAGGGCCTCGGCATCGGCCTTGGCGTCGTTGTAGGGGACGCCGGATTTTCGCGGCGCCGAGCTTTCCGGCAGGCCCTTAAGGTGCGAGCCGAGTCCGAGCGCGGCGATGGAGCTTATATAGACGAAGCGGCCCGAAACGCCCGAGGCTTCGAGGAGGAGGTTTCGCGTGGCCGTAAGTATGGCGTCGTAGAAGCTTCGGCGCGAACCCCAGTCGGTGACGCGGGCGGCGAGGTGGAATACGACGTCGCATCCGGCGCAGATGCCCGCAAGGCTTTCCGGTATGGTCAGGTCACCGCGCACGACCTCGATTCCCGCCGCCTCGAGTGCAGATACGTCCTCCCCCGGAAGCGAGAGGGCCCGCACTCTGTGCCCTTTTTGAACGAGCTCCCGCACAAGGACCGAGCCTATAAATCCGGACGCGCCGGTTACAAGCGCCTTCATGTTCCACCTCCAAAAATCTGGACTGCGCTATCTACAACCTCCAGTATTTTTAACATATCCCTGCGCTCGTGTCGACCATTCTTGCGGACCGTCCCGAAAAAAAATTATTCCCGCGCGGCGATTTTTTCAATGGTATCTTTGTATAAACGCACCGATAAAAAAATACCGCGCCGGCGATACTCACAGATTTTTTTCTTGCGCGTTTCGAGTCACCCGATTAAACATGCCCCCTCCACGCCTCACACGCGGAGCACTCCAATCGGCGGAGGCCATCCATGGACATCATAAAGATCATGCCCTGTCTCGACATGAAGGAAGGTCGTGTGGTCAAAGGGGTCAATTTCGTGAATATACGCGATGCCGGCAATCCGGTCGAGAACGCCCGTTTTTATCGTGATGAGGGCGCCGACGAACTCGCCATGCTCGACATCGCCGCGACCCTCGAGAACCGCAAAACGCGCCTCGAATGGGTGCGCCAGGTCTCCGCCGTAATCGACATACCGCTCACCATGGGGGGCGGAATCGACTCCCTGGAGGACATAGAACTGGTGCTCGCGGCGGGAGCGGCCAGGGTGTCCATGAACAGCGCCGCGGTAAAGGACCCGGAGCTCGTAAGGTCCGCGGCGAAAAAATTCGGTCCGGAGCGCGTGACCATCGCGATCGACGCCCGGCGAAACCCGGCTATGCCCTCCGGCTTCGAGCTGGTGGTTTCGGGCGGAACGATGCCGCTCGGCCGCGACGCGATCGATTGGGCGCGACATTGCCGCGATCTCGGCGCGGGGACGCTCCTTCCGACAAGCATGGACGGCGACGGTACGCTGAATGGCTATGACCTAAAATTTACCAGGGCGGTCGCGGACGCCTCGGGCCTTCCGACGGTCGCTTCGGGCGGCGCGGGAACGCTGGAGCACTTCTACGAGGGGGTAAGCAAGGGCGGCGCGACAACCCTACTCGCCGCGTCGGTCTTCCACTTCCGCACCCTCAGCGTGCGGCAGGTAAAGGAGTACCTCAGGGAAAAGGGCCTGAAGGTAAACCTCTGATCCCTCTCTAAGACCCCGGTAAAAACTCGGGTTGGATTATCTCTATAGCCGCGCGCGTATTGGTCCGAACCGACAGGGACATGCTCGACCCATAATGGGCCGAGCGAGGCAATAAGTGGGGAATTCACTCCGCGAAATGGTCGTATCCTTTGCCCATGTCGACTCGGGCCTTGTCCCTTAAAAGAAAAATGCCGGCCTCTTTCGGCAGTATCTCGCCTACGACGCTAAAATCGTCAAACTTCTCCCTCAACCCGGAAAGCATATCGGGCCCTATGGTAAACACAAGCTCGAAATCCTCCCCTCCGTAGAGCGCGTAATTATACGGGTCCTTTCCGAGCTCCGAGGCGGCCTTTATCACATCGGGCGAGAGCGGAATCTTTTCGCAGTCTATGCGGGCGCCCACGCCGCTCGCCTTGCAGATATGCCCCACCTCGCTTGCAAGCCCGTCGCTAACGTCGATCATGGCGTTTGCGTGGCGCGCTATTACAATCCCCTCGGACGCGCTCCTGCACTCAGGCTCCAGAAACTCCGCCGTGTGCCCGGCCTTCCCGGCGAGCAATAGCTCCAGCCCGGCCTGGTTTCCGCCCAGCGTTCCTGTAACGCAGATAAGGTCGCCTTCCTTGGCGCCCGAACGCAGGCGAAGCAGCTCCTTTTCCACCTCGCCTGTTACTGTCAGGTTCAGCACAATCTCACGCCCGTGCGTGGTGTCGCCCCCTACGAGGTGGACGCCGTGTTTTCGGCCGGAGGCGAATATCCCCCGGTACAGCTCGTCCATGTACTCCACCTCGGTCTCCCTTGTAAGGGCGACCGAGATGAACGCGAAGCGCGGAACTCCGCCCATGGCGACCACGTCCGATACGTTGACCTCCATTAGCTTTCTCCCCACCTGGAATGGGCTAAACCAGCCGGAGGTAAAGTGGCTGTTCTCCACCATCATGTCGGTGGTCACCACGAGGTATTTGTCGGCCGTATACTCCAGAACGGCGCAGTCGTCGCCCACTCCCTTTACTATGGCCGGGTCGTTAACTTCCTTCGACATCAGGCGGTCGATAAGCGCGAACTCGCCGCCAATCTGCGATATTTTCATGGACGGTATCTCTCCCTGCATTCGCGGTTTATCTTCGCCGAGCAGAAATCGCCGCACATGGTGCAGACCTCGGCATCGTCGCGCCCGGTTCCTCTGCGAAGCCCGCGCGCCCTCTCCGGATTGAAGGCCAGGCCGTACATGCCTTCCCAGTCGAGGTTGGAGCGGGCCCGCGACATGGCGTCGTCACGCCCGCGCGCGCCGGGCAGCCCACGGGCCACATCGGCCGCGTGCGCCGCGATCTTCGAGGCGATCACCCCGTCAACTACGTGGGTGACGTCCGGAAGCCCGAGATGCTCCATGGGCGTCAGATAACACAAAAAATCCGCGCCGTACCAGGCCGCCAGCGCTCCTCCAATAGCGCCGGAGAGGTGGTCATAGCCGGGCGAGCAATCGGTGACGAGCGGCCCAAGCACGTAAAACGGGGCGCCGCCACAGTATCTTTTTTGAAGTTCGATGTTTTCCTTTATCATGTCAAGCGGAACGTGCCCCGGCCCCTCTATCATCGCCTGCACCCCCGCCGCCCGGGCCCTCTCCGCTAACCCTCCAAGCGTTTTTAACTCGGCGATCTGCGCCGCGTCCGTCGCGTCAGCCAGGCACCCGGGCCGGAAGCCGTCTCCGAGGCTCAGGGTCACGTCGTGCTTTCTGGCCATGGCGAGTATCTCGTCGTATCCCGTGTAGAGCGGGTTCTCCTTTCCGTGGCGCATCATCCACTTTACGAGAAAGCTCCCGCCGCGGGACACCACGCCCATTATCCGCCCGTTTAGAAGCGGAATGTATTCCCGCCTTACGCCGCAGTGTACGGTTACGAAGTCCACCCCGTCTTCGATATGGGCGGCCACGCTCGAAAGAAAATCGTCCTCAGTAATCTTTGCGACGTCCGGCTGCCGCACTATCGCCTCGTAGATGGGTACCGTTCCGACCGGAACGCGCGATTCCTCGATTACGGCCTTGCGCATCGCGCGTATATCGCCCCCGGTGGAGAGGTCCATCACCGCGTCCGCGCCGTAATAAATTGCCGCCCGAAGTTTCTTAAGCTCCATCTCCGGGTCCTCGTTATAGCCGGACGTGCCGATGTTCGCGTTCACCTTGATCTTAAGGCCCTTCCCCACGCCTACAGGCGCGCAATCGTGAAGAAGGCTTTTAAGTATCACCGTATGTCCGTTTCCAATGTCTGCGCGGATCTCCTCCGACGTTCGAGGCTCCAGCGCCGCGACGGCCCGCATTTCCCCGGATATTTGTCCGTTCAGCGATTGCTCTATCTGAGTCATAACCCGTACCTCCTCTGGAACTCCAGTATTGCCACGGCCACATCAGGCTTCGTTACGACCGCGGAGATGGCGCACACCATGTCGGCCCCCGCGGCTATCACCTCGTCCACGTTGGAAAGATCGATTCCTCCAATCGCAACTAACGGAACGCGGCAGCGCTTCTTCACCTCGGCGATAAGGCCCGTGCCGCAGGGCGCGCCGGCGTCGCCCTTCGTGCCCGTCGCAAAGATGGGACTTAGTCCAATGTAGTCCGCCCCCATGGCCTCGGCCTCGAGCGACTCTTCGAGGTCGTGCACAGTGACGCCGATGATCTTGTCCGGGCCGAGGAGCCGTCGGGCCTCCCCGTAGGGCATGTCCTCCAGGCCTATGTGCACCCCGTCCGCGCCGACGGCGAGGGCTACATCGAGGCGGTCGTTTATGATGAAATCGGCCTTCCCTTCGCAGATCCTTTTAAGCGAGAGCGCCTCCTCGTACATGTCGCGGGTGATGTTGGATTTGTTGCGGTACTGCACCACTTTCACTCCCGCGGCGATAGCGGAGCGCACGTCGGAGATGTTTCCCGACAGGCTAAGCCCGGAGTCCGTAATGAAATAGTATCCCCTCATCGCGACACCTTCCGCATGGAACTCACCTCCCCTTCCGTAAGAGAGGCCAGTTTGTCGAATAAGAGCTCCCTGAACGAACCGGGTCCCCTGGCCTCTTCGACCGCAAGCTCGGCCGCCACCTCGAAACATACAAGCCCTTCGACAGCGGCCCCCGGCAGGTCCTGCGGGCAGACGCCCGCGAATGTCCCGATGGCCGAGGCGGCCATGCAGCCGGTACCCACCACGCGCGACATCATCTCGTGCCCGTTCCTTATCCTGTAAAGCGCGCCCCCGCCGGCGACAATGTCCTCCTTGCCGGTTATAACGACTACGCAGTTACGCTCGCCGGAAAGCTCTACGGCTATGCCTGCAAGGTCCCCCCGTACCGCTCCCGCATCCACGCCCCTTGTTTTTACACTTTCGCCCGCCACCCTGGCGATCTCCGAGGCGTTTCCCTTTATGATGTCTATTCGAACCGACTCGATAAGCGATACGACCATTCGGTCGCGATATGGCGTCGCCCCCGCGCCGCAGGCATCCAGCACAACCGGCACGCCCCTGACGTTTGCGGCGGACGCCGCGAGTTTCATGCTTTCGATAAAGTCCGTGGTGAGCGTACCGATGTTAAGCACCAGCGCGGAGGCGATGGAGGCCATTTCGGCCGCCTCCTCCGGGGCATGGGCCATCACCGGCGAGGCCCCGAGCGATTTTACGAGCTGAGCGCAATCGTATATGGTGACCCAATTGGTCAGATGATGTACGAGCGGCTGTTTCTCCCGAACAGCCGTCAAAAGTTTGGCCCGATCCATAGTTCCTCCTGAAGTGTCGGCGCCGCTAATTCGTCCAGCCGTGGGTTTCGGATAATTTAAAAACCCGTGCCGGCCAAAGCGGATTCGACGCGCATGGGAATTCGGATGAGGTGATTTTAAAAAGGAGAGCTGACTACTCGGTTGGCATCCCTACGCCGGCATTATCCGGATCAGGTTCAACGGGTATGATCTCAGGCTCCGCTATGGAACCACCCCAACAATGATAATATATTGAACGGCCTTCATTTCGTCCACAAAAAAACTATGGCCGCCGCGACCCGTCATTCGGCAGTCCATCGCGCGGTCCGGAGAAAGGCTAAATCATTCCACTATCAGTTCGTCATCGTATAGGCCATCACCCGATTATCGAAGAATGTGGGGATGATGATGAGCCGCTTCTCCGGGATGTACTCCAGGTCGGCCGCGTTTATCTTCTCCGCGGTGGTGTCCAGAATCACCTCCGGGGGTTTTCCCTTCGCTATAAGCTCGGTCTTGCCGTTCCAATCGCTCACGATAAACCCCCTCGCGTGCGGCCTCAATCCGTCGATTCCCCCCGCGTGGGGAATGTACAGCGCAAATTCCCTGGTGGCGAGATCCACCTTCACCACCCCCTGGTTCGTGCCCACGTAGAGCGTTCCCCGATCGAGATACAGGCCGTTCGCGTTTTCATATCCCTCGAGCTTCAGCCATACGGCCTGAGCGCCGCCGAAAAGCCGGTGCAAGCGGTTGGTAACCATATCCGTAACGTACACGGCGCCGTCACTACCGACTTCTATGTCGTTTAAAAATCGGGCTCCCGGCACCTCATGCGTCTTGATTATCCTGCCTGTCCCGATATCGATCTCGTGAAGGCGGTCGATGTCCGTAACATACAGGGTCGAGCCGCGGAGGCCCATGCCCTTGGGGGCGTTGAGTCCGGTAACCCAGTCCGGATCGACCATTGCGCCGTCAACCGTTAGCCTGGCGATAAAGCCCATTCCGTTCTTTTCGGTCGGCGCTCCGTTTATGTTGCTCACATAAAGGAAGCCGCGCGCACGATCGTACAGGACCGATTCCGGGACCTTAAGCCCGTCCGAAACCGACCAGGCCGGGACGGGCCTCGAAGCGGCTTTACAGGCGGCAAAGGCCGCAAGCGCCGCCATGGGGATTGACAGCAATAAGGCCATGCGTTTCATGATTCCTTCCATCACACGTGGATTCGCGGGTTAAAACCGGCACCACGCCGTCCCGCGCCGGGCCGGGGAGAGCCGGTCTCCGACGGCTGGCGACTTATAGAGATGGCCCGGGCCGTTTCCGCCTATCGGGAATAATATACGCCACAGGGCCGGGGCGGTCAAGAGGACCGGCGCGGTCGAACCGGGCGAAATTGCAAAAATGTTGACATATATAGGATTCCGGCGAATATTTACACCGTGCGCGGCCGGATACCGGTCAAGCCCCGGGCTGGAAGGCCGATCTTTCGCCTATGCCAGCGCCGCGCCCGGAGGAGATATGATTCGTAGAGCCCTGCGCGAATTCATTATTTACTGTTTTCATGTCGCTTCCATAATAATGCGGCAGCACCCTCATCTCAAGGGGAGGGAAAACCTCCGCTCCATCCCCTCCCCTTACATAGTCTCGCCGACACACGACAGCTATTACGAGATCCCCTCCCTCTCGAGGGTGTATTATTCGCTGAAACCCAGGCCCGATTTCGTCGTTCTCGCCAAGGAGGATTTTCTGAGCGGGTGCTACCTGGCGCGGAATTTCGGAAAGGGCAATCTCATCCTTAAGTGCCTGTTCACCCTTCTCGACAAGACGGCGCTCCCATTCATCATATTCAAGATAATGCGCCTGACGACCATCCACCGACCCTTTATCGACGCCTGCGCCGGAAGACGGGACGAGCTGCGCAGCGAAATAGGCGGCCAGATCGACAGGGCGCGGGAGAGCATCTCGAAGGGCCTCTCGACGCTCATATTCCCCGAGGGAACCACCTGGGGTTTCGGCGGGCTGAAAAAGATTCGAAGCGCCGTCTACCAGCTCGTGGATAACACATACAGGTCCGCGCGGCGCAAGGTGCACGTCATCCCCATCAACGTGAAGGTCGACCGGCTGGTCAAGGGCGGCAAGGACATATTCATCAACGTGGGCCTCCCCGTATTCCTTCGGTGCTCCAAGGAGGAGTTCAACGAGCGTCTGGGGGCGATGCTCCGGCAGCTTCATACGATCACCTTCAGCCAGATAGCCTCCTGCTATCTGCGGCGTCTGGCGGAAAGGCACCGAGGCGCGAGGGAGGGCCTTGTGCTGGCCCGTGACAGGTTCGCCTCCGCCATGGAGCGCATAACCCGGGAGATCGGCGAGATGGTCCGGCGCAATGCCCTGCCCGGATTCGATATGGCCCTTTTAAACCGGGATTACCTGCTTAAAAAGGCGAACGGTTTCATTAAATATTGCGTGAAGAACAGGTATCTTCGTCCCCCGGTCTCCGGCGGCAAGAGCGGCCTTTTCCATCTGGATATAGAATCGGTCCTTGGCTCATACTCGGACAGGGAATACCGCAAGAGGAACCCCATAGGCTTTCACGCGAACGAGCTGCTCTCTCTGGGGGAAGCCGGCATCCTCAATCTATTCGACGCCCATCTCGACGCGCAATAGGATCCAGGGATTTAACCGAAGCCCCGGGACGAGCCGGAACCCGGCCGCTCACCCGGCCCGGCCGCCCTTCCCCGAGCCGGCAGCCGTTTTGTCTCCGCCGGCCCGCATCACCGCCATTACGCTCCTCTTTCTGCCGTACAGAAAATATATGCACACCCCCAGGAGGAGCCAGACGAGCAGGCGCAGCCAGTTTTCGGCCGGAAGCGAGAACATGAGCATCAGGCACATCAGGATTCCCATTACCGGGGTGAATGAGCCCAGCGGCGCCCTGAAGGGGCGGGGGAACGCCGGATCGGTCCTTCGCATCACGAGGACCGCCGCGCACACGATTACGAAGGCGAGGAGCGTGCCGATGTTTGTAAGCTCCGCCAGGACGCGTAAAGGCAGAAAGGCCGCGAGTATCGCCACGAAAACGCCCGTAAGCATCGTCGACTTCCAGGGGGTCTTAAACCTTGGATGCACCGCGCCGAAGAAGGACGGCGGGAGCAGCCCGTCACGCGCCATGGCCAGGAAGACGCGCGGCTGGCTGAGCATCATTACGAGGAGCACCGAGGTCATTCCGGCGATGGCGCCGATGGATATTATGACCTGGGCCCAGGTGAGGCCGATCTGGGCAAAGGCGTCGGCGACCGGGGCGTCTATATCGATCCTGTCGTACCTCACCATGCCGGTGAGCACTGCGGATACCGCCACGTAAAGCACCGTGCAGATGAGAAGCGACACGATGATGCCGATGGGCACGTCCCGGCGCGGGTTTTTGGCCTCTTCCGAATGCGTCGATACCGAGTCGAAGCCGATGTAGGAGAAGAAAATGATGGCGGCCCCGGCGAGCATCCCCAGCGGAGCGCCTCCCGGGCCCGAAAGGCCCAGTACGGTTCGGCCGAAGAAGCTTATGCCGGTAAAGCCGAATGGTGCAAAGGGCTTCCAGTTTTCCGGATTTATGAAAAAGGCTCCGACCGCCACGACGAATAGCACCACCACAAGCTTAATGACAACCATGACGGCGTTGAAGCCGGCGCTTTCCCTGATGCCCTTAACCAATATGGCCGTTATGAGCAGGGCGATGATAATCGCCGTAAGGTCGGCGCATGCCCCGGTCGCGAAGAAGGCGCCGGTTTCCGGGTCAAAGTCGAATGGAGGCCGCGAGATGGCGGCGGGCAGGCGCACGCCGAAGACGCCGAGAAAATTCTGAAAATAGTGTGACCAGCCGTGCGCCACGGTGGCCGAGACCACGGCGTATTCGAGCACCAGGTCCCAGCCGATGATCCAGGCCATAAACTCGCCCAGGGTGGCATAGGCGTAAGTGTAAGCCGAGCCGGCGACCGGGACCATCGAGGCGAACTCCGCATAGCACAGCGCCGCGAAGACGCAGGCCAGTCCCGCAACCACGAAGGAGAGCATAAGCGACGGCCCGGCCTTGTCGTGCGCGGCGATGCCGGTCAGCACGAAGATGCCGGTGCCTATGATGGCGCCTATGCCCAGGCTGGTGAGGGTAACGGGGCCAAGCACGCGCCTCAGCCGGTGCTCGCCCTCCATCTCCCTTACGAGCGCCTCGAGCGGTTTTCTTGCCAGCAGGTTTTTCAGCATGGCGGACTGCATACCCCGATATCGGTGGAAAAGTCAAACGATAAACAGGCGAGCTCAATTCGCACCCACATATCGGCCGTAGCACTCTGGTTATCGTTTGACCTTTTCCTCCCTTATGTGTATGCTGTTATATGATATTTTACCGGCGCGGAGCGCGATACCTAACGTCCCGAAACGAGGCATGCCGATGAATGAACCGACCATCAACACCCACCTCCGCATAGACCGCCGCCTGTGCGGCGCTCCCATAAAGCTCGACGAGGGGGCCAGCACCGTCGAAATGACGCTCACCGACGAGATGCGCGCCGACGACAGCGGCCTCGTGCACGGAGGCTTCATATTCGGCCTGGCCGATTACGCGGCCATGCTTGCGGTCAACCATCCGAACGTGGTTCTCGGAAAGGCCGATGTCGTCTTCCTTAAACCGGCGCGCTCGGGCGAAAGGCTCCGGGCCGAGGCGCGGGTCGGCGCATCCGAAGGCGGAAAGCGCACGGTGGCGGTCGACGTTTACCGGAACGGGGAAAGGGTCTTTACCGGAACGATGATCTGCGCGGTGCCGGAGCGCCATGTGCTGGAGGGCGCGCCGTGAGCGGCGACGGCGGCGCGGCGATCGCCGGGGTGCTGGCCGAACGTGGGGTGCGCTTTCTGTTCACCCTGTGCGGCGGGCATATTGCCCCCATTCTCGTCGGTGCGAGCCGCGCCGGCATCCGCGTCATCGACGTACGCGACGAGGCGACAGCGGTCTTCGCCGCGGACGCCGTCGCGCGCCTTACGGGCATGCCCGGCGTCGCGGCGGTAACGGCGGGCCCTGGAGTGGCCAACACGCTAACGGCGCTCAAGAACGCGTCGCTCGCCCAGTCTCCGCTTGTACTGCTCGGAGGAGCTGCGGCCACCGTGCTCCGGGGACGCGGCTCGCTTCAGGATATCGACCAGGCCGCGCTCGTCGGCTCGTGCGTAAAGAAGGCGCTTCGCGTAAAACGCGCGTGCGATCTTGCCCAGGTGCTGCGGCACGCGCTCGACCTGGCCGTATCCGGCGTTCCCGGCCCCGTCTTCGTGGAATGCCCCATAGACCTGCTCTACGACGAGGCCCTTGTACGCCATTGGTACGGCATAAAAAGCGATAGCCCCGGTGGAGGCGGACTGCGCGGACGGGCGCTTCGCTGGTACCTTAACCGTCACGTCGATCGAATGTTCTCCTGTTCCCCGGAGGTCGCAAGCGGAGAGCGGTCCCCCTCACCCTCGGCCTCCGGGGCGGGCGTACGCGCGGTTCGCGCCGCCGCGCGACTGATAGGCCGTGCGAATCGTCCTCTCATGATCGTAGGAAGCCAGGCCATGCTGCGGCCCGAAGGCGTGCCGGCCCTTATACGCGCGATCGAGGCCGTCGGCATGCCCGTGTTCCTTACGGGAATGGCCCGCGGACTGCTCGGAAGGGAACATCCGCTCCTGGTCCGGCATCGGCGTCGCGAAGCGCTCGCCGAGGCCGACCTCGTGGTACTGGCCGGCATGCCCTGCGATTTCCGGCTCAACTACGGGCGTGATGTAAACGCCCGCGCCAAACTCATCGGTATAAACCGGAGCCGCGGGGATCTCTATCTCAACCGGCGGCCCGACCTCGCCGCGCATGCCGATCCCCTGCTCTTCCTTTCATCGCTTGCCGCGGCGCCGCCCGGCGGAAACGGGCTCGTTTCGGACTGGATCGCGAGGCTCTCGGAGCGCGACCGCGAACGCGAAGGCGAGATAGGGCGCATGGCCGGCGAGGCATCGAAAGCGATCAATCCTCTCGCCTTGCTAGAGCGACTGGACAGGGCGCTCGGGGATGAGGACATCGTAATTGTCGATGGAGGCGATTTCGCCTCCTCGGCCGCCTATATCGTGCGGCCCCCGGCGCCTCTCTCGTGGCTCGACCCGGGCGTTTTCGGCACGCTCGGCGTCGGCGCGGGATTCGCCATAGGGGCAAAGCTCGCAAGGCCGGATTCGCGAGTGTGGATCATCTACGGGGACGGAGCCGCGGGCTACAGCCTGCAGGAGTTCGACACCTTCGTGCGACACGGCCTACCGGTAATCGCCGTGGTGGGTAACGACGCCGCGTGGACGCAGATTGCGCGAGACCAGTTGGAGTACCTTCGCGACGATACGGGCACCGTACTCCGCCGCACCGACTACCACCTGGTGGCGGAGGGGTTCGGCGGGCGGGGCGTTTTAATCCGTTCGGATGAGGAAATTGAACCCGCGCTTGCGGAGGCCGTGCGCCTAGCCGGCGGCGGCATTCCGGTTCTCATAAACGCGCATATCGGTACGACCGATTTTCGGAAGGGCTCGATCTCCATGTAAGCACTCCCCTGCACTCTCCGGCCCAAATACCGCTGGACAGGGCGGGACCCGCAGCGCTTGCTGTACAGGGACCCCGAGGGCGGCCGCTCGTCCGAACCCCGGGTTTCCCGGCGCTTCAGCCCCTTCGAGACGGGCCGGGGAGCGCCAATAATTACGCAGCAACAGGATGAACGCCATGGCCGCCGCAAAGCCGTATATAGAGCATCGATTTCTGGGCGTCCGGCCCTTTACCGACTATCTTACCGAGGCCGATGTGGGCTTTACGCTCTTCGAGGACCCGTGCGCGGAGGCCATATTCGCGGAAAAGAGCGAGCTTTTAAATCGCGAACGGGATTCCATCGTCATCGGCGCATGCACCGGCGAGGGTATAGGCGTATACTTCGTCCAGTTCGGCATACGCATCACCGAAAGCTTCCTCTCGTACATGGTTTTCATCTTCGACCATCATCCACAACCCCGGGAGCTCGCAATAGCCGCCGACGACCTCGAACCGCTCGTATTGAGCCGGCTCGAGGGCGTGGACATAGGCGATATCCTTAAGCGCGGAAGCCACTGAACGCTTCCGGGGCAAATACGGCTCATATCCGGCGCGCGGGCCGGCCGCGTCTCTGCCGTTTTCGACCGCTATCATCCGGAAACCCTTCGCCTCGAATACTTCAAGCTCCTCGTTCGCGGAGGCCGTTTCATTTTCCACAGGCACAACGCCCTTTCTTTCTTCAGAAGCTGCGCTCACTCTTTACACGCCGGGCCTCGCCTTGTCCATAAGGCCCCGCCTTGCCCCGGCGGGAAAAGAAGCCCGGGGAGATATGTCATGGCCTTTTGCCGGAGAATGATCTTGCCCGCAGGCAATAAGCAATGGCGGAGGCGAATTTTGCTGGATTAATTCCTTCGCGGGGTATAGCCTGCTGGGACGGCGGTGCCCGAAGATTTCGCTTTCCGTTTTTATCGGGCCTGTCCGTCGATTAAACTAACACTGCGCCAATTAATCATAACGGAGGAGTTCGATGCTCGATTTCACCCTTAGCGAAAGCCAATCGAAGCTGCGCGAAAGGGCGCGGCAATTCGCGATAACGGAGGCGCTTCCAGCCGCCTGGCGTTACGACGAGAAGGACGAGATTCCGCTCGAAATCCTCGACAGGGCCTTCGATGCGGGCATAATGAATACGGACATCCCGAAGAAGTACGGCGGGCTGGGATACGGACTTATCGAGGGGGCGCTGCTTACCGAGGAGATCGCAGCGGCCTGTCCGGGCCTTGCAACCTCCATCTTCGACAACTCGCTTGGCTTCGAGCCGCTGGTATTGTCGGACAAAGAGGCCCTCAAGGAAAAATACCTACCGAGGATAGCGAGGGATAACAGGCGCATCTGTTTCGCGACCTCCGAGCCCCTTATGGGTTCCGACGTGGCGGGCATTATGTGCCGCGCGACAAAGGACGGTGACGGCTATGTTCTAAACGGGACCAAGTACTGGATTACGAACGGCGGGGTGGCCGACTATATGACCATTTTCGCTACGGTGGACCCCGAAAAGAAGCACGCCGGAATATGCGCCTTCATAGTGGAAAAGGAATGGGATGGGGTGCGCACGGGGCTTCCCATACCCAAGTTGGGACAGCGCACATCGAACACGGTGGGCATAAATCTGAAAAACGTGCGTGTGCCGAAGGAGAACGTACTCGCCGAGCCCGGCGAGGGTTTCGTGCTTGCAATGAGGACCTTCGCGCGGACTCGGCCCATCATAGGGGCGTTTGCGGTAGGCGCCGCGCGCTCGGCGATGGAGTACGCCCTGGATTACTCTAAGCGCCGCCGGGCCTTCGGTGGAAAGCTTTCCGCGTATCAGGCCACCCAGTTCAAGCTTGCGGAGATGTACCAGAAGGTGGAGACCATGCGCCTCCTGGTCTGGAAGGCGGCATGGGAGGCCGACAAGGGTTTGGACCCCACCATAAGCGCTTCCATAGCCAAATTCTACGCCACCGAGGCTGCGGTGCAGGTTATTAACGACGCGCTTCAGATCTTCGGCGGCTACGGCTACACCCGCATGTATCCCATAGAGAAGCTGCTTCGCGACACGAGGCTCCTGCCCATATACGAGGGCACCAGCGAGGTCCAGCGCATCATCGTAGCGGGCTATCTGCTGGGAAGCTACACCTCCATCATGCCGCCGCTTGACGAGGTGCCGATTTTGATAGGCGGTGGGGACGTTTTGGAGGAAGGCAAAGCCGGATCGAAGACGGCGTGGCGCTGTCCCCTTTGCGGCTATGTCCATTACGGTGACGAGGCGCCGGAGGAGTGCCCGTACTGTTTTGTTGGCGGCAGGGGATTCAAGAAGGTGTGGCCGAAATGAGGCCCAGGGGCGCTGCTTGGCCCGAAGGCGGATACCCGCCCGGGCGCAAGCCGGCGCCAGTAGCTGTTTTTCAGCCCTTTGGAGGGAGCATCTCCTCGGCGATGCGGACGTCGTACTCCTCCATCATCCGCTTCATCCAGGCGTCCCGGCCGATAAGCCGCTTCTGCATGCGCAGCCCCTTCTCGATGTCTTCTTTGACGTCGGCAAACGCCAGCGGCCGCCGCTCCTTTTTGCCGTTCACCGAAACGATGGTATAATAGTGCGAGGTCTTGAAGGTGTCGTACTCCCTGCGCACCTCGGCCGGCGTAACGCCGATATCACCGCCGCTGGCGTACTCTATGTAATCGCCGGCAAGATAGGTCTCGCGCGCCTCGGCGATTCGTTTGAGATATTCCGGGTCGCGGTCGAGCCCCCTGCGCGCCGCCTCGGCGACGAGGAGCGTATCGCTGAAGTACTCGCGAGCTATCGTTTCCCTCGAGGCCGCGTCGGGCCCGGACGGCCCTTCGCTCATTATTCCGCGCATCTTCGCCACTCTGGCGGCCAGGTCGCCGACGTTAAAAGTGACTCCGCCGGCAGTAAAGATCACCGTCGCCGGATTCGCCGAGCTCAAAGCCTGTTCGTTGAACACGGCCCCCGTCCTTTCCATAAGTTCCTGGACGAACCGATTTTTCAATCCGGCGTTTAAAAGCTCCTTTAGATGGGCCCTCTGACCGTCGTCGTGGATGATTTTTTCCATGCTCTCGGGGGTGATGTCCGCCTCGTCCTCCACCTGTATTACGCACACGGATTTGAGGCCCGGCAGATAGACGGGTTCCTTCGTATATTCGCCCTTTTTTAGCGCGAAGGCGGCCTCGGCGTAGGCCGGCGGCATCTGCGCGCGGATGAGATACCCTATGTCCCCGCCCTGGTTTCTGCTGGGGTGCATGGAGTACTTCGCCACCAAATTCCGGAACCCCGCCCCTTTGTTCAGCTCGGCTATCGCCTCCCTTGCCTTCGCCATCGCGACAGGGGCGTCGGACGCGGTTTCCACAGGGAGCAGTATCTGGCGGATTTTAAGCGCCTTTTCGCTATAGCCCTTCTCCTTCAGTATTTTCTCCATAAGAAAAATCGCGAGATAGCGCCGCTCTATATCGGTGATGAGAAAGTTGAATCGCTCGCTTTTCTCGTGATTCACACGCCTGGCCTCGATAAGGGCAATGCGGTTAATCGCCAGCATCTGAAGCTCCGCGTTCATCATTTCATGGTTTTTGGTCGACTCCTCTCCGGCAAGGCCCCTGTCTTTCAGCCACCGGATGAATTCTCCGCGGGTCACGCCGCCGCCCTTGTAGGTAAGTATAAGATCTCCGTCGCGTTTGCACGATGCGGTAAACGCCATGAGAATGAGAGCGATCGCCGTAATCTTTTTCATGCCCTGCCCGCCATCTATTATAATAGTAAATTATACGCCGCGCAGCCGACCAGCCTCTTTAGAGCGGCACCCGCCTATAGTCACAATTCGCGGAATGTAGTATGTCCGCTGTCGGGCCGTCAAACAGTTTTTCATTCTTCGCTTACCGCAATTACGAGCCCGCGGCGAGCGGAGGCCCTAAAACACCCGCCTGCCGCATGCGGAGAGGATTGGGCCGGACCCACTCCAGGGATGGCCACGACGTCCCTTTGGCGTCGACTTTTAAACAAATTCACAATCCATGGACAGTTAGGGAGAATATCCCAGATATAATGGACAAATGAAATAAATTTGTAGGCACGTTTCCCGACCGAGCGGTCGCTCATATTTTTTCGTGACATAACCCATTAGTTGCTTGACTTTTTTTTCTATATGTTGACATATTACTTCGATATCCTCTGCCCACCCCTTGCTCATGGTCATGGCGGACGGATACTACCATAAATAAAAGGAGGAGGTATGAGGAAGTTCTACAAGCTGCTCGCGATCTGCGTAATCCTCGTGTTCGCGAGCACAGTATACGGCGCCGTCTACGTGCCGACGCGCATAAACGGTCTCAAGGGCGACATAGTTCTCTCGCCCAATGGGTCCGGGCCGCTCAGCGGTCTGTTCCAGGTTCTGCATTCATACTGGAGCCATTCGGGAATGCTGGTCAACGACGGATATAATATCCGCCACAACACCATGAGTTTCCCGGCATACAACAAGACCTGGATAGGCTGTCCGACCGATCTCAAATCCGACCCGCTGAGCAACGGCGTTCCCGGGATGCTTACGGAGACCATCAACAACGCGTATAACGTGACCAACAACTTCACCGCCGGCGGCGGGGTGGTGCTTAAGCCCACCGCGGCCCTGGAGGCGTCGTACAGGCCGCTCCTCAACGCGGTCGCAAACAAGATGGCGTACATGGACGCCTATTATCGTCCGTACGGATACTCCAACTTTTTCCAGATGGACAACAGCAACGTCAGGGTGAAGGGGCGCGGCGGTCACTGCTCGGGAACAAACTGGTTCGCCAACTACTTCTCCGGCAAGACGATGGCGCTGCCGTATCACAGCTCCCAGACCGTGTACGACGCGGCGGTTCAGCTCTATAACGGCGTTCGCAACGCCGTTCTCGACGAGCTCGGCTGGTGCGGAAAGCTCTTCTGCGGAACGGGATGCGCCGACAAGATGGCAAACCAGGTCGTAAACACCTTCGGTTTCGACAGGGCCACGGACACGTCCAACTACTGGCGCACCAGGCTCAACGGGCCGACCGGATACGTAACGACGGTCGCTCCGGCCCCGGACAACCTGCTTATGGCCAGCTATCGAAACCCGATAGGCTACTACCCGGGTGTCCAGACGGCCAGCTCTTCGTATTACGGAGCTGTCGAGGGCCTTATGTTCATAGACGGCTACTACAGGTAAGACGCCGCTGCGAATAATGGCACAAAGCCAAAGCGCGTAACGGCGCGGCGGCCTTCCTGCATCCGACGGGGGGCCGCCCTTTCTTTTTCCGGGACCCGCCTCATCGGTCCTACTTGAAGATCCCCCACATGGAGAGTTCGGCATGGATTTCATCAAAAAGCATAAATGGACGCTGGTCGCAGTCGGTTCGATTCTGCTTATCGGGCTCGTCTTGGTACTGCGCGGAGGCGGCGAAAAAGAAAGCGCCCTGGCGGACAAGGACCCTGCCTCGGCCATGGATTTCTATATGAACCTGTTCTCATCGTACGACGGAAAACCCGATGTCGATCCCTCCAAAGTCGACACATTCGAGGTCGAGCGCAAGAATTTCATCCGAAAAATCCACCTGGAAAAGGAGACCGTCTGCGCAGGCGACGATTTCGAGGTTAAGGTGGACGCGCGCGACCCGGACGGGCGCGAGAAGGACCTCGTCTTCAAGGTCGCCGAGAAGGTAGGAAACCCAGTAATCCTAAAATATTACGGTGAAGGAACGCATGACATAGTCGTTACGGTACGCGACTATACCCGTATCGACACCAAGACGGTAACGGTAAATGTAGTCAACTGTCCGGACAGACCTCTCGTCTTCATGAAGGCTGTCCCTCACCCCATGCGCCCCGACGAGGGCGAGTTCGAGGTAATCAAGCTGGAGGGCTTCTCCGGCAGGACCTCGTACCTCTGGGACTTCGGCGACGGAAGCACCAAAAAGACCGATACCGGATATGCCACCCACAACTATTTCGCTCGAGAACAGAAGCGTTTCCACTCGACCTTTACGGTAAAGGTCACCGTGACCGACGAAAAGAACGCGAGCGCTACAGCGCGCGCGACGATAGATTTCCCGAACGTTCAGTGGATATCATCGCAGATGGGCGCGGCGGCCATTCCAATCTCGTACAACCGTTTTCCAGTTAAAAAGGACGGCTCCTACACCGTCGACGTCAACATGAAGAACATACACAACGAATCCGTCTCGTTCGGCGACGCCGAGGTCGAATACGCATTCTGCGACGGCAACAGGCCCGCCGAGGTGAGGGCCTACGGGGCCGGCGCGCTCTTAAGCCAGACATCCATAGCCGGAAACGCCGTGGCAAACTCGACGCTTACGCTCGCCGGCGGAATGATGCCCAAATCCATCTGCAATGCCACAATCAAGCTGAAGGGAAGCACCCAGAGCGGCACCGCGGTGAACGCGACACTGTATCTTACCATACCGGTAAGCGACGAGGATCTTAAATACAAGAAGCATCAGGTCGTCGAGGACCCGGAGCTCGATCGTAAGATTCAACAGGCCAAAAAGATCCTCGGAAAGGATTTCGTAACCGTCGACGAGCTTAGAACGCTCGAAAAAGAAGGGAAGCTGTAATCGTGCCGCGCCCCCACCTCCGAGTAGAGGGGCCGCCGGGCGGCTCCGCGCGGCTCCTTTTATACACGCTGTTCCTGCTCTCCGGCTTTACCGGCCTGGTGTACGAAGTCGCGTGGGTACGGCTCTTCACCGGGGTGTTCGGAAACACGACACATTCGGTTACCGCCGTACTGTCGGCCTTCATGGCGGGGCTCGCGCTGGGCGGCCGGCTCTTCGGCGGGCTCATAGATACGAAGAGAGGAATACTCGCGGTATACGCGTCCCTCGAGGCGGGTATCGCCCTGTTCGCGGTGCTCATCACCCTCGCCGTCCCCCTGATCGATCCGGTTTATCGCTTCCTTTACGGCATGATGGGATTCTCGGATACGCTCCTCACCGCGGCCCGCTTCGTCCTCTCCTTCGTGCTGGTGGCCATCCCCACTGTTCTAATGGGCGGAACGCTTCCGGTAATCGCCCGCTTCTTCGTGCGCCGTCCGGGAGAGGTGGGCAGAGGGACCGGACTTCTGTACGGAATAAATACGCTGGGGGCCGCCGCCGGCTGCCTTGCGGCCGGGTTTTATCTCATAAAATCCTTCGGCGTAAGAGAGACGGTTTTTATCGCGGCGGCCGTCAATCTCATCATAGCGCTCTCGGTGGCCCTCGCCGCGAGGCTCATTTCGGACGAAAAGCCGGCCGAGGCGGCGGAGCGCGCGCGGACCGCGAAACCATCATCCGCCATTTCCGACTCACACGCGCGGATATTCCTCTTTCTCGCCGCTACCGCCGGCTTCGTATCGCTCTCGTGCGAGATTCTCTGGACACGCCTGCTCGTTTTCATGCTGAAAACTACCGTCTACGCCTTTTCCACCATGCTCACCACCTTTCTGCTTGGGATCGGACTTGGAAGCCTGAGCTTTACGCTCTTCGACCGCCGCCTCGTCATTCGAAATCATCTAAGGCTCTGGGGCCTTTTGCAGTGGGGGGTGGCGGCATCGATATTCCTGTCGCTTCCGGCCTTCGGTCTGCTGGCCGGAATGCCGGCCGACGCCGGTTCAACCGCGACTACCTGGGCCGGCAATATTGTAAGGGCCGCTCTGCTGCCCTCGGCGGCGGTGATGGCACTTCCCACCTTTCTTGTCGGCATGGCCTTCCCCACTGCGGCGGCCGTCTTCACGCGGCAAATATCGCGCCTCGGCGAATCGCTCGGCGCCCTCTACGCGGCGAGCACCGCCGGATCGATAGTCGGTTGCGTCGCGACCGGTTTTCTCCTAATAACGCTCGCCGGCACGCAGGTATCCATGCTCATCATGGTGCTTATAAGCTCCTGCGCCGCCACCGCGGCGCTGGTCCTGGCCGAAAGGATGCCCTCGGAGAAGCCCACCGCCCGGGCCGGCCGTTTTGTCCGCAAGCTCGCGCCCTGGCCGGTTATGCTCTCCGCAATGCTCATCCTGCCCGGCGACCATCTCTTTCGTTACTATAACAAAGGCGAGGCGGCGCACGATCCGAGCTCGGTGATCGATTACGCCCACGAGGGGATAGAGGGCATCACCACGGTGCACCACTTCGCAAGCGGCCATCGAGTCATTTCCACGGGCTCCATCAATGTCGCAGGCACCGCGTACACCCTGCGCACCACGCAGAAGCTGCAGGCGCATATCCCCATGCTCCTGCACCCGGGGCCCCGGCTCGTTTGCCAGGTCGGTTTCGGCAGCGGCGAGACCTCCCGCATTGTCACGTCATACGATATTGAAAGGCTCGACGTGGTCGAGATAAGCGACTCGGTCATCGAGACCTCCGACCGGTTCTTTCGCGACATCAACGGCGGCGTGGTCCGCAATCCCAGGTTTCGTCCGATAATAATGGACGGGGCCAACTACCTCCGGCTTAGCTCCGAGCGCTACGACATCATCATGAACGATTCGATATGGCCCTTCTACGCGGGCAACTCCGGGCTATATACGCGGGAGTACTTCCGGACCGCTAAAAGCCGCCTGAGGCCCGGCGGCATTATGACCTCGTGGATGCCGGTGGACATGGACGTCTCGAGCCTCGTTTCGCTTTTAAAGACGTTCCGCGCGGAATTCCCATACGTCAGCTTCTGGTTCGCCACCAGCCACGACAACCAGCACGCGCTGATCGCGGGCTCGAACTCCCCTTTTATCGTCGAACCCGACGTATTTTCGGCGCGCTTCGATCGGTACGCGCGCGGGGATCTCGCGGAGATAGGATACGGCTCGCCCGCCGCCTTTCTCGACATCTTCAAGTTCGACCAGGCCTCCATCGACGACCTCGAAGAGTGCGGCAGGCTGCATACGGAAAACGACCCTTATCTCGAATTCGCCATGTCGAGAACGACCATGCACGACCTTTCCAACGCTCTCTCGCTCATACGGCTGTACCGCACGCCGGCCTCATCCCTGCTGATACATGGGCGAGGGCGCGACCGGCTCGCCGCGGAAATTGAACGAATGAGCATGGCGACCGGGCATGTCGTCTCCGCGATGCTCCTCAACAGCCGGGGGGACCCGGCGCATGCCGTCGAGATTCGCAGGGCCCTGGCCATCGTGCCGGATTACCCCGGGATATCGACGCACGCCGACGGCATATCCATGGCGCCCCCGGCCGCCAAACCCGCCGGAGAGCCTAAAAGCTTCGACGATTTCCTCTCTCTGTCGCGGGAACTTCGCCGTGAAGGCGATTACCTTCGGATGATCGTCGCGCTTCGCGAAGCGCTCGCCATCCGGCCCCGCTCGGGAGAGGCCCTAACCCTTATGGGCGAGGCCTTACTTAAAACTGGAAGGTTCGACGAGGCCGCAAGAAACCTCAAAAAGGCAATCGAAACAGGAGCATCGTTCGAGGCTCATTACCATCTCGGATGGATATATCTTAGAAAGGGCGACCTGGAGGCAGCGGCCCGGGAGTTCTCCACCGGTATCGATACGAACCCGGACGCGGCGGAGCTTCATTACGCGCTCGGGATGACCCGTAAATTCCAGTACAGAATAGCGGACGCCAGAAGAAGCTTGCGCCGCGCCGAAGAGCTTACCCCCTTCGACGGCGAGATACATTTCGAGCTCGGTCTGATCGCGGAGGCGGAGGGCGACCGCTACTTAGCCCTTACGCAATACCGCCGGGCGCTCAGACTCGATCCGGGACACATGGGCGCGCGGCAGGGCCTCGCTCGACTCGATTGAGCACGGAAATCCATCGATGGAACGGACACACCCATGATCTCCTATTTGCTGCTTAAATACGATGTCGATCCCCGGCTGTTCGTCACGATCACCAATTCCATTTACAATACCATCGTCGTTCTGGCGGTCGCAACAGGGCTCCTTTTGGTCTACCGCAAAATCCTCGCGCTGAACTATGACAGGGCCAGGGTGCGCCGTTTTTTCCTGATAATAGCGATATTCATCCTGCCTGCGGGGTTTATAAGCTCCCGGGCGGCCAACATCTTCTATCATCCCAGCCAGTTCTGGAGCTACTCGCTTCTGGCTGACATCGTAAGCTCGCAAAGCTACCACACGTTTCACGCGAGCCTGATGCTTCCGACCGTGCTTATCAGCGTGCTACTTTTCGCCATGCGTTTCCGCTTCTGGGACATTTCGGACACCTTCTTCCTCTACATTCCTCTTTCCAACGCTATCGGCAGGGTCGCCTGCCTTCTCGTTGGATGCTGCTGGGGCGGCCCGATCGCACTTAACTTTTTCGGCTTAAGCGTCGAGTTCTATAATCCTGTGCCTCTTTACGATATCGCCTATAACCTCGCTATCTTTTTCACGCTCAGAAAGATGCACGAACGCATATACGCTTCGGGATCGACAGAGCGCATGCGCGAGGGGGGCAAAATTACGGCGCTCTATCTGATCCTCTACGGCGATGCGCGTTTTATAATCGAATTCATCCGTACCGAATCGATCGTGGCGCTCGGGCTCACCCAGGCGCAGATAGTAATGATCGCCTTCGTGGCGATTGGCTCGCTCATACTCGCCGCGACCGCGCTTAAGAACCGCTACAATGAATTGTCCGGGGACGCAAGGCGCATCTTCGGCGCGCGCGTCGCGGCGGGCGCGCTTTCCGCCCTTTTTCTCGCCTTCTTCGCCCTCATCGCGCTCCTTATAAGGACGGGGCTCGTCACCTGGCCCCTGTTCCCGGTGGAAAGCGTTTCCGAGGCATGGGGGAGAATTCCCGTCTATCTGCCGGTTTTCCTTCTGGAGATGGCCGGGCTTTTATTCCTGGTAAAGGCCGGATTACCGTTCATCCCCTCTTTTAGACTCGAAGTTCGGCGGCTCTTCAATCCATGGTTCGGTCTCGCCCTATTCGGCAGCCTTGCCTACGCCGTCATACTTCTGGGCGCCGCCAGATACTCCCTGCGCGGAGCGGAATACTGGCCTCCCGTAATAGCCATCTCCCTCCTCAACTCACTCGCCGAAGAGGTCTTCTTCCGGCTCGCGCTCTTTCGGCTACTGCAAGCCTCGGGCCTGGGCCTGGCCGCCGCTCTTGCCTCGCAGGCGGCCCTGTACGCCCTCATCCATCTTGCCGTGGGCGGGCCGCTGTTCTTCGTACTCAGCTTCATCTATGGCGCGGTGCTCGGCATGGTTTTCGAGCGTACGCGGAGCGTACTGCCATGCGTTATCTGTCACTTCATAATCGACCTGGGGGTCATAGGGCTTCCCATGCTCATGTATTGAACGGCCCGAAGCGTGGCGCATAATGCCCGGTATACCGCGCGGAATGCCGGAAGACCCGCCGAAAATGATTTGCATTATGACGCGACGTATGGCCGAATCGGGCTGAGCGAGCAGTCAGTATATTGGGCCCCGGCCCTTAACCTTCGGAGAGCCCCATGAAAGAACGAAAATACAGGGACAACCTGATCCTTTCCGTCGCGCGTAGCCTGTACGACGCCACTACGTACGCCGCCCTCGCCATGAGGCCGACGGCGCACGCCGTTATATACCTGCTCGTTTTCTCGCTCGTGTGCGCGTCGATAGCGGCAATTCCCGTGGCCCGGAAGATCGACGTGTCGCTGGAGCGGGCGGGACGGTATTTCCGTACGGACTTTCCGGATTTCGTTTTTACGCCGGAAGGCTTCAATGCGAAAGGCAGGCTTCCCGTAATTTCCATCGACGAGGAGCGGTTCATCTGGGTGTTCGATCCCTCCGGAAAGACGGACCATTCCATCCTGAATGATTATCCCAGGGGTATCTATCTCTCGAACGAGGGCGTGCTTTATAAAAAAAACGAAATCGAAACACGCCACTACAGCCTGGATGCCTTAAAGCAGTACGCGCCCATCGCGAAGAGAGACGTTGAGCGCCTCATATCGTATCACTGGGTACTCACCGCGGCGATAACGGCATTCATTCTCGTGTTTTCGGTCCTTGCGAAATACCTAAGCGCCCTCTTCGTGGCCCTTATCGGCCTGGCCGGATTCGCGCTGGCGCAAAGGCAGGTGCCGTTCAACATCCTGTTCCGGCTCTCCATGTATTCGCTGACGCTGCCCATCATCATTAAAACGGCCTCATCCGCGACGGAGATGGACATCCCGTGGTTCTTCATCATCTATTATGGAATAGCGGTTTTTTACCTGATAAGAGGAGTCGGCGTTATCCGGACGCTTCCGCCGGAGGGATAATCCGCGGTCAGGCAGGACAGGGCTGTTTTCATCGAACGCCGCAATGCGCTAAAATATTCTATTAACAAGCCCCACTTGCACCCTCCCATCCATGGATCATATCGGAGAAACGGCATATACTCCCGAAAACGCCCATCACCCGTTTGTCGGAGTTACTCTTACAAAAAGCTTGCAAATACCGGACATAAGCGATACGATATCCTTAAAGGGAAAGCCCTGGAGCACCGCGCCATGAAAGGTCCGCTTATACTGGTCCTCACAGCCCTCTACCTCACCGTTCCCGCCGGGCACGCCCTCGAACCCTGCACGGGCAATTGCACCAACGGAAGCGGAAGCAGACAATTCGAAGACGGCCGCCGATATACCGGCGAATGGAAAAACGGCCTCCCCGATGGACACGGCGTTTGCGTTTACCCCGACGGGTCCCGTTACGAAGGCGGCTGGAGGGCCGGCATGACGCACGGCCAGGGGACGATTACCTATCCCAACAACCGCGCTTATTCCGGAAACTGGGAAAGAGGCGAATGGCAGGGAGAGGGAAGCTACCAATACGCCGACGGGAGCCGATATTCCGGGGGATGGGTGAAAAACATGCGCCACGGCAACGGCACCTTTATCGGCGCCGACGGGACCAGGTACACCGGCGAATGGCGGAACGACAAGCGGCATGGCTACGGTACTCTGACGCTTCCGGACGGCGGCTCTTACAGCGGGGAATGGTATAACGACCGCCGGAACGGTTTCGGGACCTGTGTTCTTTCCGGGGGCGAAAAGTACCAGGGTAACTGGAAGGACGGCAAACGCCACGGCAACGGCACCTGCCTTTTCCCCGACGGTAATAAATATACAGGCAACTGGGAGGAGGACCACGAGCACGGCGAGGGCACTCTCATACTGTACCCGATGGGGATCGAATACCGAGTGAGGATGGAGCGCGGAACGCTCATACAGATGAAGCGCAGGTATTGAAGGGCGTTTCTACGCGCGTACCGGCGGGGACCATGATTATCCGGGAACGGAATGAGCGGTCAATACGGGCGATTAGGGCATTCAACGCCCATCGAGCGGGGCCTAAATGAGCGGGCCGAAATACTGATACAGATAGCATTTTATTTTCCCGTTATAGAGCTTCCGGTTTTTATCGGCCGGGCGGCCATAATGTTTCTCGAAATCGGGATGCGCGGTAAGTACGAAAACGGACCATGAATCGAGCTTGCCCAGCACCATTCCCATGGCCCGGTATAACCCCTCCACTTCGGCCTTTTCGCCCATGCGCTCCCCATACGGAGGATTGCAGACCAGACATCCGCGGGGCTTTGCGGAGCTGAATTCCTCCAGTTTTTTTCTTTCGAATACGATGTGCCCTGCGACTCCGGCCGCGGCGGCGTTCTCCCGGGCCTTCCGGAATACCTGTGCGTCGAAGTCCGAGGCGTACACCTTGAAATCCTCGCGGCGGATCGACGATCTGGCCTCCTCGCGCGCGTCGCGCCAGGCCCTTCCCGCCATGAGCGGCCAGAACTCCGCGGCGAAGGAGCGCCCCAGCCCGGGAGCCATATTGGCGCCTATAAGACAGGCCTCGATTGGGATGGTGCCCGAGCCGCACAGGGGGTCGGCGAACGGGCGGGAGGTGTCCCAGCGGCTCAACATCACCAGCGCGGCCGCAAGCGTTTCCCTTAAAGGGGCCCCGCCCTTCGCCTTTCTGTATCCACGTTTATGCAGGCCGTCTCCGCTGGTATCAAGCGTGATCAACGCGCGGTCCGACGAAAGGGATAGTTCGATCGGAAAGAGCGGGCCGTTCTCCTCGAAGCGCTCGCGCCCGAACCTTCTGGACATGGCCCTAACCACCGCCTTCTTGACCACGGACTGGCAGGCCGGAAGGCTCGACAGCCTCGATTTCACAGAGCGCGCCATAACGTGCATCCGGCCATTCTCGGGGATAAAGCGCTCCCATTCCACCGCAAAGGCCCCGTCGAAGAGAGCGCCAAAATCCGGCGCGTCGTACTCCGCCATGAGAATCTGAACGCGGTCGGCGGTCCGAAGCCACAGGTTGCAGCGGGCGATATCCCGCTCGTTCCCGCTGAAAAAGACCTTGCCGTCCGACTTTCTAAGATCGGCGTATCCAAGGGCCTTAAGCTCGCCTTCGAGCAGGGACTCGAGACCGAATGCGCAAACGGCAATCAGGGTAAAATCTTTCATCTGCAATAAACCTTTAAAAGCGCCATTGTGCGAACAGCGGTGATGTGGATCAATTCATAATAAAGCCGATTGTAAACTTAGTGCGGGCTTTTCGCCCTTATTTTCAGGGCGGCCCGACAGGCATTATATAGAGCGGGGTCTCGTTGTCACGCATACGAATCGCATAACGGACCTTGTCGTCATGAAAGGCGCCGATTGAGACCGTACCCAATCCCAGGGCGGTTGCCTGCAGACACACGTTCTGGGCCGCGTGGCCCGCTTCCATGGCAACGTACTGTATACCCCGCTTCAAATACTTGCCGGTAACCCTGTCGAATACCGCTGCGATAACGATCGATACCGCCCTGTTTCTCACACTCTTCTGTCCCAGGGCTGCCGCGGCCAACGACTCCCGCGATTCCCCCTCCACGACAAGTGCCAATTCATGGCCATAAGGCACATAGCGGTATACGCCTGTTGCCAGCCCATCCACGGCTCCGGCGACGCTATAGAGCTCGAGCGGATAAAGTCCCCCCGCCGAAGGGGCTGTTCGCATGCCCCCTTCACCGGATATCCCCTGCGCCGCCCAAAGCAGTTGCGACAGCGCCTTCAGTGGAATCGCCGAATCTCCGTAAGTTCTAAGCGACCTGCGCAAACGCAGAGCCTGTTCCAAGCTAATTACACCCGCTTCATCCGGCTTGGGCAGTTTGATATTCATTGTATGTCCTCCTCTATCTAAACCGGGACTTGAAGAATGCCATGGTTTTCCGGCATTCCGTTTATTTATGCTTGCGCAATACGGCGGCAAGCCCCAAACTGTTTACAGGCGTCTGTAATGCGTCCTTTTTTTATCCCTTGGGATCGGATTTGTCCATTATATATTTCAACGATACAACCACAATGAAACGCATCGGACTCACTTCATTTTCCCACCTTGCCGGCCTCGCACCGTACACCATCATCATTCTAAGCGCTCTGGCGGGAATGGGTTTTTATCTGGTTTTATTTTCGGCCTTTACCGATCGGTTTATCTATTATGCGGAGGAGCAGCATCGCGCGGGGCTGGTACAGCTCGTTCAAATTGCGCGCCACGCAATAGATCCAATCGTTAATCAGGTGCGCACAGGTGCGATTTCAAGGGCCGAGGGCCTACGGCAGACGAGGACTTCCGTGCGCCAGATGATCTACAACGACCGGTACGGGCCAAACTACATCTTTATGAGCTCCTTTGACGGGACCATGCTGGTTCAGCCGTTCGAACCGCAACTTGAAATGACACGCCAGTGGGACCTTCGCGACGAGAAGGGCGCTTTTATCGTTCGCGAGCTTGCGCGCGCCGCAAAAAGCGGCCCGGAAGGCGGTTTCGTAAGCTATCATTATCCTCCACCCAACGCCTCTAATCCCCAGGAAAAGCTCGCCTATGCTCTTTCCATCCCCGAACTCGATTGCTTTATAGGGACCGGCATGTACATGCAGGAGGCCAACAAGGAACAAAGACGAATACTAACGCAGGTGCGCTTATGGTCGCTTGGAATCGTCGCGCTTCTTTTTATCACCTCCTTTATAGCCATACGCGAGATGTTAAGGCGCAACAAAGCGCTTGCGACGGAGATCGAGGAACACAAAAACTCCCAGGAATCGCTCCTCCTGTTCAAAAATCTTGTGGACAACTCCCATGACGGCATTTACCTCGTCGATCCCGACAGTGGACGTTTTCTCGAGGCCAACAGAAAGGCCTGGGAAATGCTGGGCTATACGCGCGAGGAACTCCTTTCTCTGCGCACCGGCGATATCGAACTTGAATACCGGCATGGACTGGATAGGCAGGAGCTTGTAAGGAGAGCCATATACGAAGGCCACGCCATCCTGAACGGGACGGCCCTGAGAAAGGACGGGGAGACCTTTCCGACGGAGGTCAGCATTCGCCACGTGAGCATGGGAGGGCGGGCCTACCTGGTGTCGGTTGCGCGCGATGTAACGGAACGGCGCATAGCCGAAGAAAGGATAAAGGCCTCGCTCCACGAAAAGGAGACGCTGCTTCGCGAGATCCATCACCGCGTGAAGAACAATTTCCAGATAATCACGAGCCTCCTTAACCTGCAGGAGCGGAAGATAAAGACCGAGGAAGCCGCGGCGGAACTCGCGGAATCGAGAGACCGTATAAGGGCTATGGCGCTGGTGCACGAACAGCTATATCAGTCGGATGATCTGTCCCAAATCGACTTCGGACAATACCTAAGGACTCTTGCCGGCAGCCTGCAGAGAACATCCCCGGCAAGGATAGACATGCATTTTCAAACCGAACGCATCCCCCTGGCGATCGCAAGCGCTGTCCCATGCGGACTTATAGTCAGCGAGTTGATTTCGAACGCCATCAAGCACGCCTTCCCGCCTTCCTTTGCCGGGGAACGCATAATCTCGCTTTCATTAAAGCGTACATTCGACGAATATATCGAAATCGAGGTGCGCGACAACGGCATCGGCCTGCCGCAGGACCTCGAAAACAGGAAGGAAAGTTCCCTGGGGCTATCTCTTGCCGAGATACTGGTCAAACAGATAAGGGGATCGCTCTCCGTCAGCTCCAGGGAAGGCACCACCCAGACGCTCCGCTTCTCCTACTCCGGCAAAGAGCGCACGGTACAGGACGAAAAGGCCCCGCCTTCCGACGGGGCCTCCATGCTGCCCGGCTAGGGTTCGAACCTAGACATTTCTGGTCCAGAGCCAGACGTGTTGCCAGTTACACCACCGGGCAATTGCGGTTTATACATTTACGGTGCGGATTTTTTTGTCAAGTGTTTTCGACAGTTTAGCGGCCGGGCGCGGGGTGCCGCACCCGGCCGCTAAGCTCTTAATCGAAAGCCTGCTCAACCTTCCAGACTTCCCATACCTTACCTACAAGGTCCGGGCCGGGTTTTAGCGTCGCCTTGCCCGGCTTCCAGCCCGAAGGAGTGGCCTCACCTCCCTTGCTCTGGCGAACGATCTGAAAGGCCTGGATCTGTCGGAGTGTTTCGCTTACGTTCCTTCCCACCGGAGGGGTAAGCACCTCGAAACCCTGAACAATTCCGTCTGGGTCTATAAGGAACCTGCCGCGGGTCTCCACCCCGGCGTCCTCGTCATAGATGCCATAGACGGAACCGACCCTGCCTCCTCCATCGGAGAGCATGGGAAATGGTATGCCGCCCTTAACCATCTTAGAAAGCTCGGTGTCGTTCCACATCTTATGCACGAAAATGCTGTCTACACTCATCGAAAAAACTTCAACTCCCAACTTCTGGAATTCGGGATATTTTTCGGCAACTGCCGAAACCTCCGTCGCTCAAACGAAGGTGAAGTCGCCCGGATAGAAGCACAGCACCACCCATTTGCCGAGGTGATCGGACAACTTGAAATTGGTGAATTTTCCCTTATGGTATGCCGGCGCCGTAAAATCCGGCGCCTTTTTCCCGACTTTAATCATTGCTGCCGGTCCTCCTTTTACTGATTTTTCCTTTTCGATCGGATTGAGCGCAATCCCGGGCTCTCCTTCGACAGAACCCGTCGGTCTGGCGCATCCAACGGGTATTTCATCGGCCATATTCTACCTCCTTTCATTATGTTTGTCCCAATAGTAGCCTGAGGTTGAATTATTTCAAGCAAAAAACGATAATCATTATTATTATCGTTTTTAAATATGAGCTTCAATTTGCCGCCTGTTCGCGTTTTCGGCGGTATTGTCGCTCCTTGTCTTCCATACCGAAAGCTGACGGCCACTCGAAATGTTTAAGGTGAGGTTTCACCCACAGGGAAATTTCCGACGGCTTGATCGCCTGTGGATCGCCCCATTTACCGTGCGATCAGGCGCTGAGGCGGACACGCCATGAATCCTATGTACGCATAGACCCCGGGGAAAAGATAATACGAGCGGACAACGGGCACGCAAAACCAACAATCCGGCCCGTCATAAAAAGGCTGTGTGCGGCCGGGAAGCCGGCCCGCATCTCATCCCATGTTTGATAGCGGGCGGGGCCGAAACCGCGGAGGGAGGAGTCCCTCGCTTGCGCCCGCCTATCCCTGGCTTTTACCCTCTTCAAGCCTGAAAAAATCTATCGCGTCCCTTAAATTCTCAACCATTGAAGCCGTGTTTTCCGCTGTTGCGAGCATCTGTTCGGCGCCGCTGGCATAGGACTGGGTGAGCAAGTTTACGCTCGTAACCGATTTGACGATCTCTCCGGTGGCTATCCTCTGCTCGTCCGTCGCGCTTCTTATCTCCTCGGAACGTTTGCCAACCTCTTCGGTCGACCGGTTTACCTCTTCATTCAGCTCGAACTGGTCTCTCATCACGGCGCCCAACTCGCCCATCCCATCGCCTATCGCGCGCACTCCGGTGAGGATGCCCTCGAGTACCGCGATCGTCCGCCTGATGCCGTCCATCCCGCCCTCGATCTCTTCGTTGTTCTTTCTGATGAAGCGGTCGATCTCCCCTATGCTCGAGGATGTTTGGTCCGCGAGCTTGGAGATCTCGTCCGCGACCACGGCGAACCCCCTCCCGGCGTCGCCCGCGCGGGCGGCCTCGATCGCGGCATTAAGCGAAAGCAGGTTTATTCTGTCGGAAATATCGTTTATAATGCCAGTAACGGCTATCATCTCCTTCGATCTTTCGTTAATCGCCGCCATGTTCTCGCGCATTTTACCCAGGGATTCCTCGCCTGTTTTTCCGCTGGATGTTATAGATCCGGAGATGTCGAGGTATTCCTCGAGCTTCGCGCGGATCCGGACCATCCCCGCGGACAGCTCTTCCATCATTTTGCGGAGGGCTTCCAGGCGCTCGCTCTGGCCGGCGGAATTATCGGCGATGTTCTCTATGCCGGCGCTGACCTCCTCGAGCGTACCGCTTATCTCCTCGGTCGAGGCGGCCTGGTTCTGCGCGTTCTCGGCGAAGGACGTGGTGGTGGCCGAAACCTCGCCGATGGCCGACATGATCTCGTCCGAATACTCCTGGATCCTGCGTATGACGCCGAACAGCTTGAGCTGGAGATTGTTGATGTCGGCCGTCATCTCGCCGGACTCGTCGGTCGAGATCATGGGGACGAAGCGGACGCTTAGCTCGCCGTCGGAGATCCTGTTAAGGGCCGACTTCAGCCCGGCGATATTGGTCTTGGTGGACTTGGCGAAATAATACGAACTGATTACTATCGTTCCCAGTAGAAAGAAGCTCAGAAAGCCCATGTGAAGGAAAAAGTTATTGAGCACGATCATCCCGTTCATTACCATATAAAGGAATGTCCCGAAAATAACCATCGGAACCAGCAGGGCGGAACCGAGCATCCACAGGATGCGGGTGAACGTCCCAAGTCGAAAGTATGATCCTTCGGGGGCCGACGCGGCTGAAAGACGGTAATCTTGAAGATAAGGGGCGAGGCTTACCTCCGTCTGAAAATAGAACAGGCTCATGTTGATTGGAACGACCATTAATGTGGCTATGGGCATAATATAAAGCGTGTATTCGTTCAGCGATCCGAACCACTCCAGGCAAAACACCGCCATTCCCACCCCCAGGGTGTAGCGCAAGGGAATGGCGAGAGCCTCCCTCCCGGGCCTGCGGATAAGCCGTTTTTTATACTCCTCCAACTCCTCTTCAGACAGCCTCTTCGAGCTCTTGAGCGCGCGAAAAACAGGCCAGAGGTCGCGCCATCGCAATATATTGAAGGTGAGGAACGCGGCCACCGAACCGGCTCCGGCGCTCAGCATGAAGTATGTCAGGTTTTCGATATTGTTTCCGCCTATCACGACGAAATAGACGAGTAATCCTACTGGAAATGTATACGCGAAGAACTCGAGAGAGATGGTCAGTTTTAACAGCGGCAATCGATATTTCATCAGTTCTCCTTCCGGGTGTCTGTTTTTAAAACGCCCCTGCGGCCATGGGCTGTCCCCACTGGAGCAGCGCCATCGTCAGGGGGCCCATCGTTTTAGCTGAAGCCATTTTACAATGAGTGTCAATATTAAAATGACCCGGCCCATTCGATTCCCAAAGTCTCCCGTCGCCGCTTATGGCCATAGCCTTCGCGATTCCGGCGTATTCCATTCCCGTTTTTGTATTGCTTTAAAGCGCAATAGAGGAGAAAATTGCGGCCCGAAGACAGTATTCGTCCAACCGGACTTCGAACGACCATTACGTCTATCGAGAGGACAATGACAACCGAAACGGACCTTCTCAATACCGCCGAATGCGCTTACGACGCCGGACGTCAGAGGCGGGTAAACCGGGTGGTCAATCTCGGGCTGGTGTCAAACGCCCTCCTCTCCATCCTCAAGATATCGGCGGGGATGTTCGGCCACAGCAAGGCGCTCCTTGCCGACGGCGTCAATTCATTCTCGGACGTGGTCTATTTTCTTTTCGTAAAGCTCCTGGTCAAACTTTCCGCCCAGCCGGCCGACGAGGAGCACCCTTACGGCCATCATCAACTGGAAAGCATTGCCGCGGTCGTAATAGGCGCCTTTGTCATTACGACCGGTATCGCCATATTCTGGGATTCCATCAACACGGCCTTTGGCCTCCTCTCCGGAAAAAATGGCCGCAATCCTGTCGAATCGTTCACCCTGGCCGTGGCTGCGGGAACCGTTATCGTAAAAGTGTTCCTAATGCTCGATGCCGCGGCCGTCGGAAAGGCCACCCGGAACCTCGCCGTCAACGCGCTTGCGCGCGACCACCGGAATGACATATTCGCGTCCCTGGGCGCGGCGGCCGGCATAGTTATGGGGCTTTTGGGAATTCCGTGGGGCGATCCTCTCGCCGGCGCCCTTGTCGCCGTAGTCGTCGCCAAAACGGGATTGGACATACTGCGCGAATCCACGGCCGAGCTGATGGACACGGTCCCCGGTGCACAGATGGACGCGGCAATACGCGCCATTATCTCCTCGCATGGAGAGGTTTTAAGGGTCGAAAGCATCCATGCCCACAGGTTTGGTCCGTATTTCATGGCGAACATCACCATAGCCATTGACGGCGCCCAGAGCGTCGCGGAGGGCGACCGTATAGCCGACGAGATCGAGAAAATGCTCTACGAAAAAATAGATTTACTCAGAAGGGTATACATCCACTACCACCCGCCGAAGCGAAGGCCCAGGCGAAAGGCCTGATGGCGCTTTGCCACCGCAGTTTGGACCGGCCGCTGCCCGCAGGAGGAATGATTTTACGGCCGCCTGGCGGAAATAAGTCTATCGGCCCTTCTTCGCCTTGCGGGCCCACGAATCCTTAAGGGGGATGGTCCGGTTGAAGATGAGGCGCTTGTCGGTTGTGTCCGGGTCCACGCAGAAATAACCCAGGCGCTCGAACTGAAAGCGTTCACCCGGCCGCGCACCGGCGACATGCGGCTCCAGATAGGCGGTGACGATCCTCAGGGAATCGGGATTTATATTGGAGATGAAGTCCTTCCCCTCCTCGGCCCTGTACGGGTCCTCGCATGTAAACAGGCGGTCGTAAAGCCTTACCTCCGCCTCGACCGCATGCGCGGCCGAAACCCAGTGGAGAGTACCCTTTACCCTGCGTCCGTCCGGAGCGTTTCCGCCAAGCGAGGCCGGGTCCCACTCGCACCGGACCTCCACAATATTTCCCGCCTCGTCCTTAACGGCCCCGGTGCATGTAGCGAGGCACGCCCCGCGCAGGCGTACCTCCCGCCCCGGCGCCAGTCTAAAAAAGCCCCTGGGCGGCTCTTCCATAAAATCCTCCCGCTCTATATAGAGCACGCGCGAAAAAGGCACGCGCCGGGATCCGGCCGCCGGGTCTTCGGGGTTGCTCGCTATCTCCAATTCGTCAACGCGGCCGTCGGGATAATTTTCGATAACGAGCCTCAACGGATCGAGCACCCCCATAACGCGCGGCGAGCGCCTGTTTAAATCCTCGCGAATGCAGTGGTCCAGAAGCGCCATGTCGACCACCGTGTCCCGCTTGGCTACGCCGATTATCGCAGCGAAGGCGCGAACGGCTTCGGGCGTACAGCCGCGCCTTCGAAGGGCCGAGATGGTGGGCATGCGCGGGTCGTCCCATCCTTTAACATGGCCTTCCTTTACGAGGCGCAGAAGCAGGCGCTTGCTCATCACCGTATAGCTCAGGTTGAGGCGTGCGAACTCGATCTGCCTGGGGCGTACCCTCCCCTCCTCCGCCAGATGGTCCAGAAACCAGTCGTACAGAGGGCGGTGCACCTCGAACTCGAGCGTACAGATGGAATGCGTAATGCCCTCGACGTAGTCGGACTGTCCGTGCGCGAAGTCGTACATCGGATAGATGCACCAGTCGTTGCCGGTACGATGGTGCTCCGCGCGCTTAATACGGTAGAGCACAGGGTCGCGCATGTGCATATTGGGCGAGTCCATGCCGATTTTCGCTCGCAGCACCTTCGAGCCGTCCGGAAACTCTCCTTTTTTCATGCGCTCGAAGAGGTCTAAGTTCTCATCAACCGAGCGACCGCGCCAGGGGCTCTCCCTGCCCGGCTCCGTGGGAGTGCCGCGGGTTGCGGCGATCTCGTCGGGGCCCATGTCGCAGACATAGGCCAGGCCCTTGCGTATTAGAAGCACGGCCCAGTCGTAGAGTTGGCCAAAATAGTCCGAGGCGTAATATGGCCGGTCGTGCCACTCGAAGCCTAACCAACGCACGTCTTCCATTATGGAATCGACGTACTCCACGTCCTCCTTTTCAGGATTCGTATCGTCGAACCGCAGGTTGCAAAGGCCGCCGTATTTCGCGGCAAGGCCGAAGTTAAGGCATATCGATTTGGCATGCCCTATGTGGAGATAGCCGTTGGGCTCCGGCGGGAAGCGGGTATGGACCCCGGGGCCGTTTTTACCCGCCTTTAAATCCTCCTCGATGATCTCTTCGATAAAATTTTGCGGCCTGTTCTTCTCTTCGTTGTTCATTTGGCCCGCCATGTAAGCATAGTATTCCGGGGCCGCGCGGCCCCACACGAAGAATCGGCCTTGCCGGAGCTTTTGTCAAGGATTTGGACAAAAGAAATCCATTGGTGATCGAGCTCAGTGGGGGCTTATACATATTAGACTTGTTGCTTTACTGAGTACATTGCGAGCCCCGGTCGTATCGGGGCGTGGGCCGCTCACGCACATCCGTGTGCTTCGCGGCACTCGGCCATCCTGGCCAGCGCAATCTCTTTAGCTTTCTGTTTCTATGAATAATTCCTTGTATTCTGAGATCGCCACGTCGGCCTGCGGCCTTCTCGCGCGCGACATTTTTGTCAGATACGCAACAAGTCCACTGTATTATGATACATACCCCATGTTGTCCTGTTAAAGAATGGCAGCTTAGCGTAATATTGCCCGATTATTGGTTGACATTTGTTTTTTAACATACTACTCTCACGCCTTGTCGGCCGTTTCCGACAGAATCAAAATCAGGGAGGAGATACGATGTCCGATTCGGTTACGGAAGTCAGTTCCAAATCATGGGGCGCGCGCCTCATGGAGTCCATCAAGGGGGTGCTTGTGGGCCTCGCCCTCTTCGTCGCGGCCTTTCCGGTACTCTTTATGAACGAGGGTTGCGCCGTTAAAACCTATCGCGACCTGAGCAGTCTGGGGAATGAGGTTATAAGCGTAGATTCTCTAAAAGTGGATCCGGCCAACAACCTTAAACCGGTACACATGAGCGGTACCGCGAAGACCGACGAGGTGTTAACCGACAGCGCATTCAATTACAGCGCCAACGCGATCCACCTGGACCGTTCGGTCGAGATGTTCCAGTGGATTGAATCCAAAAGCCAGAAAACCCAGAAGAAACTTGGCGGAGGAGAGGAGACGGTCACCACCTACGATTATAAAACTGGCTGGTCATCGTCCGCGGTCGATTCCTCGAGCTTCAAACAGCCCCAGGGCCACCAAAACCCGGGCGCCATGCCTTATGAGGCCATGAGAATCTCGGCCCAAAGCGTCGTACTTGGGGCATTCAGGCTCATACCCGGACAGATAAGCGGTATAGGAGGGGCGGAGGCCGTCAACTTTACCGCAGCCGAGATCGCCAAGCTTCCGCCCGATATTCGGGCAAAGGCCAAACCCTCCGGCGAATGGCTCTTCCTGGGCGCCAATTCCCAGAGCCCGCAGGTTGGCGACGTGCGCGTAAGTCTCAAAGTCGTAAAATCGCCAAAGGATATCTCGATAATAGCCGTGCAGAACGGCGATACCTTCCAGCCGTATCGCGGCAAAGAGGGCACCAACCAGCTCCTGACTGAAATGGGTACCATTGACGCAGCGGGTATGATTCAAAGCGCGCAGGACGCCAACGTCATGCGTACCTGGATAGTCCGCTTCGTAGGGCTCGTCATGATGTACATGGGGCTCATGATGGTATTCAAGCCGCTGGTTACGGTCGCCGACGTCGTCCCGGCGGTTGGGGGATTGCTAAAGATAGGCCTTGGACTCTTTTCCGGCATCGTAGCCTTCGCGCTATCTCTTATCACCATAGCGATCGCGTGGATATACTACAGGCCCGTACTGGCCATCATCCTGCTTGCGCTAGCCGGCGGGGCGATCGCCTACGGAATAATGCAGTCGCGCAAGAAAAAGGCCGCGGCAGCCGCCACGACCTGACCGCGCGTCCCGCCCCAAAAAAGCCCTCTCGAAAGAGAGGGCTTTTTTTACGCCTGCCCGCGGCGCTGAATGGCCGATCGCCGGCGCGGTGACTGAGCGAGCGCTCATTTTTTCCTTGAAAAAAGATTCTTCATGCCTCACCATATCCGCGGCCCGCGGACCCACGGCGGACACTCCGGGCATTTTACGGGAGGAATATATGCGAAAACCGCGGATGAGCGCCAGGGACATCACCACCCTCGGCCTCCTGTTCGTCATGACGACTCTCCTTTTCGCCGACCAGATGATCATGTCGGCCATCCTGCCCGAGCTTTCGAAGGAGTATGCGGTAAGCGAAACCCTTCTCGGGCTCATAGGCTCGGCCTTCATCCTAATCGGCGCGGCGATGAGCATAATCTTCGGCTACATCGCGGACAAGGCCGCCCGCAAATCGCTTCTGGTCATCGTCATCCTGCTCGGAGAGGTCCCCTGCCTCATGACGGGCATACCCTTTTTTACCCAGACAATCGGTTCGTTCGCGGCGCTCCGAGTGCTCTCGGGTATAGGCCTGGGCGGGGTCTATCCCGTGACCTATTCCATCCTCGCCGACTTTTTCAGGGAAGAGCACCGCGCGACCGCCTCCGCCTGGATTACGCTGGCATGGTCCATCGGCGCCGTGCTCGGCGTGAGCGTCGCGGGATACCTCACTAACGACTTCGGCTGGAGGCTTTCGTTCATATTGGTCGGCGCACCCAATATTCCAATCGCCATCTTCTTCGCCATGTACGCGCGCGAGCCGGAGCGCGGCCGCACGGAGGAGGCGCTCGAGGACCTCATACAGAAGGGGCTCGCCTACCGGCAGGTGATACATCCCCGTGATTTCAGGATCATCTTCTCCAATAAAACGAACATTTACACCTTTCTCCAGGGCCTGCCCGGAACCGTCCCCTGGGGCATCCTGACCTACTGGATGATCACCTTCTTCCAGGAATACCGGGGGGTTTCGAAGGAGACCGCAACCACAATTTTTCTCGTGCTGGGAGCAGGCTCGACCGTTGGAAGCGTTGCGTTCGCCTACCTCGGCGAATGGCTGTATAAAAAGAAACCTTCATATATGCCGGCCATGTGCGGAGCGGGGGTGCTCGCCGGAATCATCCCCGCCATGCTTCTCATCAACATGGACCTGTCCAACATGACGGCGTATATGCTGATGGGCTTCTTCGCAGGAGCCCTGGTTTCCGTGGCGGCGGCCAACGTAAAGGCCATACTCATGAACGTAAACAGGCCGGAGCACCGGGGCACCGTCTTCTCGGTTTTCAACATTACGGACAACCTCGGCCAGGGAATGGGGCCCGCCATCGGGGGGCTTCTCGTGCCCATGGGACACCTGTTCATGATGAACTTCGCCGTGCTTTGGTGGGTGCCGTGCGGGCTGCTTTTCTTCATGGTGGCCCGGCACATCGGCTCGGACCGCAACGCACTCAGGAGCCTCATGGAGAAACGCGCGCGGGAGATGATGGATTGAAGGGATCGGCCGGGAGATATTGAAACCCGCGGCTTGATTGTATTTAAGCCCTCACGGCGAAAACGAAAATTAATCTATTGATTTTTACGTTTAAATGCCCTGTATTGTTAGTGTCGAGCGCTTGACCGGCCGAGGCTCTCGAGCCCGGGCCGGTAGCGGTTTCGTCACAATACACCGACAGGAAAGGCAATTATATGAAAGAACGCATACCAGTTGTACTCATCACGGGCTGCTCGTCCGGCATCGGCCTTGCGCTCGCCCGCGCATTCGCGAACGCGGGGTGCGAAATCGTAGCCACGGCGCGAAAGCCCGAGGCTATAGGCGATATACGAACCGAAAAGCTCCTTAAAATGAGGCTCGACATCACCGATCCGAATTCCATCCAGGAGTGCGTTAAGGAGCTCGAGCGCCGGGGCAAACAGGTCGACATTCTGGTCAACAACGCCGGTTACGGGCTTATGGGGCCGCTAATCGAGATATCGCTCGACGAGCTTCGCAGGCAATTCGAGACGAACGTATTCGGATCATTCTCCCTAACCCAGGCCCTTGCCGAGGGAATGATCGAGCGGCGCTCGGGCATGATTGTCAACATAGGCAGCGTATCCGGGGTGCTTCCCTCAACATTCGCGGGCGCCTACAGCGCGTCGAAGGCCGCGCTAAACGCCCTTTCGGACATACTGCGCGTTGAGCTGGCCCCATTCGGCGTTCGCGTAATCACCGCCCAGCCGGGGGCCATCCGCTCCAATTTCGGAAAGGCCGCCGCCACCATACTGGAGGGCCGAAAGGGCAAACAATCGCACTACCAGCCGATCGCGCAATTTGTCGAGGGCCGCGCCGAATATTCACAGCGCAATCCGACCGACGCCGATCTCTTCGCGCGAAAAATGGTTAAAAAGATACTGGCGAAAAAACCGCCGGCGATAATACGCATAGGCAAGGAATCGGTAAAGCTCCCTCTTGTAAAATGGCTGCTCCCGACAAGCGTCGTTGACCGAATATTATCGAAGACCTTTGGGCTCGACCGGCTCGGGTAAACCGGTTGACGAGCGCCGCCGTTTTGGCCAGCCGGACTCAGGATAGGTACGATCCGGTCTATTCGGCAAATTGATCAGAGATTGGAACCGAGATTTATATATTAAAACGAGCCGCGATAGTTGTCTTTTTAAGATAAGAAAAAAGGCGGGGACTCCCCGCCTTTCATGTTCGTCTTCGTCGGGAAGATCGCTTACTTTACAGCGGTCTTTTTTGCGGCCGGCTTCTTTGCCGCCGTGGTCTTCTTGGCCGTGGTCTTCTTGGCCGCGGTCGTCTTCTTTGCGGCGGTCGCCTTCTTGGCCGTGGTCTTCTTCGCCGCAGTCGTCTTCTTTGCGGCGGTCGCCTTCTTGGCCGCCGGCTTCTTCGCCGCGGTCGCCTTCTTGGGGGTTGCACACCTGGGCATTGTAGCTCACCTCTATATTAAATTTTAGGAATGTGCGTACGCGCGCCTACTATTGTTTTCGTTCCTTTTCGTGTTTTTTTTACGATTATTTTCACAAAAAGGAAAATAATTCGAAAAAAAACCCGCGCACGGGCGCATTCCGGTGAAACTCACAACAGTATCGGATAACATACTATACCTTTGGCACATTTATCTTAAAATTGCAAGCAATAAATGAGACATAATCCAATTTTTGCCGAAAAAACAACCGGCCGCATGGGCCGGTATGGTTATACGATATATATACCCATTTCCGGGATTTTTCCATCCTGGGCGGACACGCACCGCTCCCCGTGGGAGTGATTCGGCGCGACGGAAAACGCGGATTTCCGAGGCTCGCGCTCCTCAGGCGCGTTTTTTCCTTCCAAGCTCGATCGGCGCCGGGACCGCCCCCCAGATATCGCGGCAGTATTCGGCGATGGTGCGATCGCTCGAAAATTTGCCGATGCGCGCCACGTTCAGTATGGACATGCGCGCCCAGCGCTCCCTGTCGGAATATGCCGCGGCAACCTCCTCCTGGCAGCGCACGTAGTCCGCATAATCGGCAAAGAGAAGGTAAAAGTCCCGGTCCATGAGGGAATCGACGATCGGCTTGAAGAGCGCGGGTTCGGATGGGCTGAAATAGCCTCCGGCTATGAGGTCGATGGCCTCTCTGAGCTCCTGGTCGCGCTCGTACCAGTCGCGGGGCCGGTAACCGGAGGCCCGTAGCTCGTCCACCTGGTTCGACCTGAGTCCGAAGATGAAGATGTTGTCCTCACCGACCTCCTCGGCGATCTCGACATTGGCCCCGTCGAGCGTTCCTATGGTGAGTGCCCCGTTAAGGGCGAATTTCATGTTGCCCGTGCCCGAGGCCTCCGTGCCCGCGGTCGATATCTGCTCGGAGAGGTCGGCCGCGGGAATGAGCCTCTCGGCCACGGTGACCGAGTAATTGGGGATGAATACCACCCGGAGCGCCTCGCGCGTCGCCTTGTCCGAGTTTACCACCCGCGCGATTGAGCTTATGAGCTTGATGATGAGCTTGGCCGTATAATATCCCGGCGCGGCCTTTCCGGAAAAGATAACGGTCCTCGGCGCCCCTCCGGACAAGCGCCCGGCGCGGGCGCGGTTGTAGAGGGTGACCGCGTGCAGCGCGTTAAGCAATTGCCGCTTGTACTCGTGTATGCGTTTGACCTGGCAGTCGAAAATAGATTCCGGGCTTGCCGTCACGTCGCACTGCTCTTCCATGAAGCGCGCCAGGGCCTCCTTGTTGGCGCGCTTTACCGCCATCCACTCCTCGCGGAAAGGAGCGTCGTTCGCTAAAGGCTCGAGATCGCGCAGGCGGTCCAGGTCCTTGGTCCAGGCGCCGCCGATACGCGAGCTTATGAGCGAGGCGAGCGCCGGATTGCAATGCATAAGCCATCGGCGCTGGGTTATGCCGTTCGTCTTGTTGTTGAAGCGCTCTGGCCACAGCTCGTGGAAATCGCGAAAGAGGGTCGCCTTGATGATCTCGGTGTGGAGCGCGGCAACGCCGTTCACGGAGCGGCTTCCGGCTATGGCCAGGTTGGCCATGCGCACGCGCTTTTCCGGCCCCTCCTCGATGATGGACATGCGCGAGAGCTTTCCGCCGTCCCCGGGAAAGGCGATGCTTACGCGCTCCAGGAAGCGGCGGTTGATTTCGTAGATGATCTGAAGATGGCGCGGCAGTACGCGTTCCATGAGCGCCACGGGCCATTTTTCCAGGGCCTCGGGAAGCACCGTATGATTGGTGTAGCCGAAGGTGCCCAGGCAGATCTCCCACGCCTCGTCCCACTGCAGGCGTTCGCGGTCGATGAGAATACGCATGAGCTCGGGTATGGCGATTGCCGGGTGCGTGTCGTTGAGCTGGATGGCCACCTTCCGGGGAAACTCGGCGAAACCGTCGTGAGTCTTCCGGTATCGGCGCATGATGTCCTGCAGCGTGGCGGAGACGAAAAAGTATTCCTGCTTGAGGCGGAGCTCCTTTCCCTCGAAGATGTTGTCGTTCGGATACAGCACCTTGGAGATGGTCTCCGACTGGGCCTTTTCGGAAACGGCCCTCTCGTAGTCGCCGTCGTTGAAATAGCCAAGGTCGAACTCGCGCGTGGATTTGGCGGACCACAGGCGCAGGTTGTTGACGGTATTGTTTTGGAACCCCGGGACAGGGGTGTCGTAGGCCATTGCAAGGAGAACCTCGGTGTCGGTCCAGTCGGCGCGGAAGCGGCCTGCCTCGTCGTGGTATTGGTGGACCCTGCCGTAAAACTTCACCGGATAGAGGAATTCCGGGCGAGGGAACTCCCAGGGATTGCCGAAGCGCAGCCAGTTGTCCGGGGTTTCGACCTGATAACCGTCGATGATGCGCTGGAAGAATATGCCGTAATCATAACGGATGCCGTACCCGACCGCCGGAATCTCGAGGGTGGCCAGCGAGTCCATAAAGCAGGCGGCAAGGCGCCCCAGGCCGCCGTTGCCAAGGCCGGCATCCCACTCCAGGTCCATTAGGGGGCCCATGGGATGCCCAAGCTCCTCCAGGGCGCGCCCCATATTGTCCGACAGCCCCAGGTTGATGAGGCTGTTGCCGAGGGCACGCCCCATGAGGTATTCCATGGACAGGTAATAGACGCGCTTGACGTCGCGGTCGTAATAGGTCTGCTGTGTCTCGATCCAGCGCTCAATCAGCCGGTCGCGCACCGTAAGCGCCAGGCTGTGGAAGAGGTCCCGCTCCGTGGCGGAGTATTCATCCTTGCCGCGCGAGAACTCCAGGTGGTTGACAAAGGAGACCTTAAGCGATTCGACGTCGGTCCCCTTAAGCTCGTTGGTCGACGGGGAGAGGTTCGGGTTTGTCTTTTTTTTTGGTGCCATGGGCGTTCCCTCCAAATTGGCTCATTATAGAACACCACATTGATTCAGGCAAACGAATTATCATCAACGATTTATTATTGCCATTTTGCGGTCTTTTGAATATGTTTTCATCGGGCGCGGTTATGCCCGGCCACGATTTCCATAAAGGGGTTGATTGATGATCGACAACTCGCTGTTGGCGTACAGGTTCGGCCTGCACCAGGCGCGCATTGACCGCGATTACACCATTCATTTCCACGGGCCCTCGCTCCAGGTATTTCTGGGCCTGGATGCCGACCACGGTACCGCAGAAGCATTCGAGGTCTTCCCGGAGCTTGTCGGAGTCGAAAGGAAGATAACCTCCATAATAGACGGCAACAGCCGCGAGACCTCCATCAAGCGTATTAACCGGATCCTTTTCGGTCCGCCCTCCTCGGAGGTCTTTTTCGATCTATACATTATCCACGATGAAAGGGAGGCCGACGCCGCGGCACTGGTGGTAAAGGATGTAACAGGCGAGTGCCTGATCCGCCAGTCCCTCCAACAGCGCCGAAACGAGATACACCTGCTGCAGCAGCACCTTTCCGAAAAAAACGCCCAGCTTACAAGAAGCCAGGAGGAGCTGCGCGAGTTGAACAGGGGGCTCGAGGAAGCGGTTGAAAGCCGTACCCGCGAGCTAAAGGAGAGCATAGAACTCTCGCAGCGGCTGTTCAGCCAGACCGTAAATACGCTCATGTTCGCCATGGAAAAACGGGACCCCTATACCGTCGGACACCAGCAGCGCGTGGGCACACTTGCCGAGGCCATCGGACGGGAGCTCGGCCTTTCCGAACAGATCATCGATGGAATCGGCGTGGCCAGCCGTCTGCACGACATCGGCAAGATATACGTGCCGAGCGAATTCCTGACCAAACCACTAAGCCTCACCGAGGCCGAATTCAACGTCATCAAGACGCACTCGCGCGTCGGCTTCGAGATTCTCAGGGACATCGAGTTCCCCTGGCCCGTCGCTACAATCACCCTCCAGCACCACGAAAAATGCGACGGCTCGGGATACCCGGACGGCCTGAAGGCGGACGAGATACTGCTTGAAGCTAAGATCGTTACCGTAGCGGACGTGGTCGAGGCCATGGCAACCTACCGGCCATACCGTTTTTCCTCCAGCATAGAAAGCGCGTTGAGCGAGATAGAAACCAACTCCGGGCTGCTCTACGACGCGGACGTGGTGAAAACATGCGTCCGCCTTTTCAGGGAGAAGGGGTTTAAATGGAAATCCTAGGAAGTACGGACGATCTCGAAGGATAGGATGGTTATATCGTCATGCAAGGGCTCTTCGCCGCGAAAACGGTCGCAGTATTCGATGATCCTCCCGTGCGTCTCCTCCAGAGTACCGGCCCTGGAAAACTGGAACATCTCCTCGAGGCCCTCGTCGAATCCGATCATCCCGCCTTGTGAATTGCCGGATTCGGGAAGGCCATCAGTGTAAAGATAGAGCCTGTCGCCGGGAAGCAGTGTCTCCGTTACGGCCCTGGTCCTCAAAGGGCTCCTGAATCCCAGCATCGTCCCTTCCGCCTGCAAAAAATCGATCGATCCGCCGGCCCGTACCACCACCGGAGACGGATGTCCCCCGGAAGCGAACACGAACTCCGCCCCCTGCTCCGTCTTTGCAAGTATCCCATATATACACGTGACAAAATTGCCATTGAGATTTCCTATGAGCATGTCATTGAGCCGTTCGAGCAGCACGTCCGGTGAGCCGCCGTAATCCTGGAGGACCTGCCTGAAGGTTGATTTTAACAGCGCGATGAACAGCGCTGCGGCCACTCCATGGCCCGTTACATCGCCTATACAGACGGCGAAGGCGCCGTCTTCCATTTCAATGAGCGCCATAAAGTCCCCGCCCACCTCTTCGAGAGGGCGGTAGGTATGCGCCGTGCGAAGCCAGGGCGCTCCGGGCGGATCGAATTCGACAAGCTGGCGCTGCACCTTTCCCGCCATCAGGAGCTCCCTGGTCATCCGTTCGTTGCTTCGCCGCAACTCCTCACGGCTTTTCATCAGTGATTCTTCTGTGGCATGCAGCCTGTTGATATAGAGGAGCGTAGTCTCATTGAGTGCCTTAAGGTTGTCGTCCTTGCTCCGGAGCATTTCACTGAGAAGCGAAACCTCGTGTCCAGCCTGTTGCAGAAGGCGTCTGGCCTCGAGTTCGCCGGTCACATCGTGGAGCACCAGAAGCGCACATCGGGGCCTGTTCGGGAGTGGAAGCGCCAGGAGATCATAATAGGCCGCCCCATTCGCGGAGAGGATATGGGTGATCGACAGCTCACCGGTCCCGTCGAGTATTTTCTCCAGGTCGGACTCGCGGCCAACCAGTTCCGGAAAGACTTCGAAAAGCCCCGCACTCTCGGGGATATCGATTCCCAGCGTCTTCGACAGATCTGGAACGGGTCCAAGTAGTTCGAAGCTGTCATCGAAAGCGATAAAATGTATCCCGTAACGGTCACAGAGGCCCGGCAGGATTTCCGGATCCGGCAGAGTCATGATGGGACACTCGCGCGCCGGCGCTTTGAAATGGAGGCCGGTTTATTCATCTTATCGTCCCAGGATCAGTCCGGCGAGGGAGTCGAACACGCTCCCAACGTTCTCTCCCGTCTTGCAGCTCGTTAAAAATACCGGCGCGCCCTCCGGTATTCCGGCCTCGCGTGATGTTTGCATTGGGTTCACCGGGCCTGGCAGGAGGTCGGTCTTGTTGAAAACGATTACACCCGGCGAGCCGGGATTGGACTCTTCGAACATGCGCATCTGTGAAGGAATGCCGCTCATGGTTTCGGAGCGGCTGAGATCGCCCACGAATATGGCCCCGGCCGCGCCCGCGAGATAGGAGGCGGCGGTTTTTTGAAAGCCGTCGTTGCCTGCCAGGTCCCAGATGATCAACACAAGCCTGTCACCGCCCAGAAGCATCTCTTTTTTTGTAATGTGCACCCCTATGGTGGTGAGGTAGCTTTCGCTGAACTCATTATACACGAATCTCCGTATAAGGCTCGTTTTCCCGACCGCAAAATCGCCCAGGAGGCAGATTTTTTTCTGTATCAGCAAGGGGCCACCATTCCATGCCATTGATTGAATCGTTCGAACACGGCTATTCCTCTTCAGCCATTCGGGCGAATATCATTATGCCCCGCTCATCGAGATGCGCCGCCATTCGGGGATCCGACTCTATCAGGGCGGGATCGAAGGGAAACGGATGCACCCTCGAGGGCTCGATTCCCCTGGCTATAAGCCCGGCGCGCACCGCCGCCACCCTTCGTTCGGCCAGCGACTTGTTTATCTCGAAGCTCCCGGTTTTGTCCGCAAAGGCGACCACGTCCAAATGCGCGGCCGGATGGTGCCTGATTATTTCATATATCCGTTTGACCAGAAAATCCTGTTCCTTTCCCAGCTCGGCCACGTTAATTGGAAAGCGTATAACTATCTTTTCGAGCTCCTCCCTGGTCTGGGCCAGCAATACCGCGTCCATGCGCTTCCTTATAGTTTCCATCTCCCCGAGAAACCGGCTTATCCGTTCGATATCGACCACAAGGACCCGGTTGTCCACCCCCTTTACCCCGGGCGTGGAGGCCAGCGCATCCCCCAGGCGCCGCACTATGTCCTCCGACGAGGCCATTCCCGTGGCCGTAACCACGCCCCGGCCCACCTTGAGTTCGACATCGTACATATGGACCGGCAGGGTCCCGCCAAGCCTTGCGATGGTGAGCTTTCGAATCCGGGCGTCGTTCCATGAATGATAAATCGCAAGCCCCAGGAGGCATATTAAAAGAACCGCCACGACCGCTCCGGCGCGTTTAAGGCTCCTGAGAGAAGCGCCGCCCTCGCGTTCCTCGGAGGGAAGGGTGCTGAAGCGCTCGACGAACCCCCTTACCGGAGCGCGCAGGGGTTCGAGTGAATCCATATCACCGTTGAAAGAACGCACAAGGGACCGATTCGCGCGATGCAGATCGAGGGCAAACCGGTCCATTTCGAGGTTGAACTCGATATCGGGATTACCGGTGACTACAAACGCGGCGTAGAAGTAGGGCTCGGCGCGTATCAGGATACGGGCTTCACCGTACGCTATCTCGTCCACCTCGTCTTCTCGCTTCTCTTTGAACGAGGTCTTTACGAAATCCCTTATGGCGGTCAGCATGCCGCTTACAAGGTCGCGGTCCACCTCGCCTTCGGCCTTTCGGGAATGGTGCGCCATGAGAATGCCGCTCTTCTTTTCGATAATAAAGAGCTCCTCGACGATGAATGGAAGAGTGTCCCGCAGCATGAGCTCGCCGGCCGGAACGCCGCTTATGCGCGAACGGACGCGGTAGCGCCACAGGCGAAGGCTTGTGGCGGCCTCGAGCCTTTTATCGATGTAGTGGGCCAGGGAGCGGAGCGCCTCGGACATTTTCCTGGCGATGAGCGAGCCCATAAGGGGATAGATATCGTCGAACAGGTCCGCACGCGGCAGATAGTCCCTGCCTTTAATGAATCGCAGGTCTCTTTCCACAACATCGAGCCGGCGCGCGTTTTTGTAAGCCAGCCGGATCTCGTCGACCGTCTCCTTGATGGGATAAAAGGCGATTCTGATCAGCTCGCCATCCGTGCGCGACTCGAGTATCCGACGGCGGTGGAGGGCCTGTACGAGGCGGTATGCCTCGCTGGTGGAGACGCCGACATCGCGGGCGATCATGGAATAGCTGGTCCTTATGGCAAGCCGCATGTGATCGGTCTGCTCCATGAGCACGCCGAGCGCAAGGGCCTCCCTGTCGTCCAGGTTGTGCCTTCTCACGAAGTGGCGTAAGTACGGGTTGTCAAGCTCGTCGATCCGCTTGAGCGCCCTAATATCTATCTCTTTCCTCATCCGCAAGCCCTTTCGCTGTAACGCAATAAAGCCCATCTCTGTAAGCGGACAACATCCAAAAAATTATATCACAACCGGAACCGACATCAAGTATTATTTTTATGGACAGGAGCCCTCCTTCGCTCCATCTCCCTTGTAAATGAAAAGAGCCCTCTTTTCCTTGATTTTCCGCGGGCTCCGGCTATTATGTCCCACAGGCAGAAAACCTGGTGACACTCAAGAAGCGCCTTTCCATCAGAAAGCCCTCGGCGCCAAAGGCGAGGGTTTTCGCCCATTCCATGGCCGCGAACGCGGCCACGGTATTCGACAAGCTTGCCTTCTTCGTAATATCCGTCATCACGGCGCGTTACCTCGGTCCCGCGCATTTCGGCGAATACACATCGGCCCTCGCCTTCGCCACCTTTTTTTCCATCTTCGCCGATATGGGCTCCGCGGAGGCGCTGGTGCGCTCGGTAAGCCTCGAGCCCGAAAGCGAGCGCTCGCATTTCGCCGCCGCCATCGAGATGAGGCTGCTCCTGTCCGCGGCCGCGTACGGCCTGTTGGCCCTGGCCCTGTATTTTACCGGATACAACCGGAATACGGCATATCTCGCTCTGGTCCTGGGGATAGCGCGCGTGGGAAACGTATTTCTAAGCGGCTTTTACGCCCTTTTCGACGCGAAGGAGCGCTTTTTTTTGAGCTCGTTTTTCAACTCCTCCTTCTCTTTCACGGTGCTTGCCGGAACGATATGCGTCGTTCTTCTACAATACGATTATTTCGCCCTTGCCTGGGTGCGGGCCGTGACCGCGATCCTCTATATTGCCGTGGTCGGCGCGCTTACCCTTCGGTATTTTCGGCCGCGATGGAAATCCGCGGACCTGGCCTCTCTTTTTAAAACGACCCTTCCCTTCACGCTGGGGACGATCTCCGGCAACATCTCGCAGAACGCCACGGTTCCCATACTCTCGCTTTTACGCGGCACCACTCCGGCCGGGCTTTTCACCGGAGGCTATCTTTTCTTCTCATCGCTATTTTTCATTCCATCGAACCTCAACCGTGTGCTTCTGCCATATCTGTACCGCTGCCCGTACCCGGAAGAGCGGGAAAAATTCCAGTTCGCCCACGACATCTACGCCAGGCTCTACGCAATGCTCTCCTTCTATATTTTTATAGTCCTCTTTTTTTATTCAAACGATCTTGTCATGCTCGTCTTTGGCGGGCACTACGCCGCCTCGACAGGAGTGCTGCGAATAAGCGCCTTCGGAGTGCCCTTCGTATTTACGGTGGCCGGAGCGATCATTCAGGCCCTGGACATGCAGCCGGTGTTGGCGCGCATACAGGCGGCGTCGGCCGTCTTCAGCCTCGTCGCCTGCCTCTCTCTCATTCCACCCTTTGGGGCCGAGGGAGCGGCGGCTGCTATGGTTGCCGCCTGGGCGCTTGCGTTTTTCGCCATGTACCTCTTCCTCTATCGAAAGCGATATGTACGCCTGTACCGCACCTTCATGGCATACGTAAAGCTCGGCCTGATCACGATGGGGCTGTACGCGCTTCACATCACGCTTCTTTCTCGCTTTCACTTTATGGCCTCTTTTCTGGTCATAAGCGCGCTCTACGCCGTTGCGGTCATGTTATTGCTCGTTACCGGGGATGACATACGGGTGCTTCGAGAGACGGTAGGGCTCAAGTGGGCCAGAAAGTAGCGGCTTATAAGTCTGATCATTTGGGCCGGTATATTGACTTGGCTAATTTCTTATATGGGGTCCCGATTCGGCTCATCGATTATGGATTGAAAAAATCGGTATAATCTTTAGATTTGTCGCCAAAACCGGGATGATCGACGTTTCCCCCGCCGCAGGCGGGGGGAAAAGGGCTCTCCCGGCCAGTTATGCAACAAGATTTTTAATCATTTACGATATAAGGATACCGACTTCGGATGAAAAGCCGTTTTATTTTTTATCGATGAGATTTAATTCAAACACATGAGCTCGATCTACGCCATCATCCTCGCGGGGGGACGGGGGGAGCGGGTAGGCGCCGGTGAGCCTAAACAGTTCCTGGACCTCGCCGGAAGGCCCGTCATCGCCTGGTCCGTGGAGACCTTCGCCTCGGTGGAAGGCCTTGCGGGCATGGTGCTGGTCGGCCCGAAGGACATGCTCGCCCGGATGGAGTCCATCGCCGCGAGATACGGGCGCAACCTGGTGCGCGCCGTGACGCCGGGCGGCCCGACGCGACAGGGCTCGTCGTGGTACGGGCTTTCGGCCCTCCCGTACGAAAGGGACGACATCGTGCTTATCCACGACGCCGCACGACCGTTCATCGCGCGAGAAACGATATTAGAGTGCGTTGCGGAGGCGCGAGCTCACGGCGCGGCGGCGGTCTACGTCCGCGCGACGGACACGGTCGCCGAGGGCTCCGACGGTTTTGTACGCGCCATACCATCACGGGAAAGCCTTTACTACGCCCAGACCCCGCAGTGCTTTCGCCACTGGCTCATACGCGAAGCCCATATCCGGGCGCGCGAGTCCGGAATCGACTCGGCCACCGACGACGTCCAACTGGCGCTCGACGCCGGCCATCGGGTGAGGATCGTCCCGGGCGAGTCCCGGAACATCAAGATAACCACCGCCTTCGATCTTGCGGTAGCGCGCTCCTATGCCGAAGGGATCGAGCCGGAAGGCGAAGGCGGGTTTGCAAACGCTTAACGCTATTGAACGGCCGTCCAATCCCCGCGGCCGACCCTGCCCGGATTGAAGCGACGCGCCTGTCTCTCCGGCATCTTAAAAAGCGCCATAAGCATTCCCTTATCTGTGTCGGAAATGCATTCATTTGGCGTGCAGTCGGCGGGGAGATCGATTCGAGGCTTGCAGAGGTCAGGCGGCGTGATGCCTCCTCTGGGACCGATAGCGGCCCCTTTAGGGCTAACCGGGAACCAGCGCCATCCAGCACAGGACCTCTATGTCCTCCGGCATGACCTTTCGCGCCGCCGCCCAGGTGTTTCGCGAGCGCGCGAGCCACAGGTCCATCCCGTCGGGATCCTCCGGCGCGCGGCAGGCCTCCTCGTCCGTTGTCGATCGGATGAGATTCATTATCTCGTCCATCCGGTCATTGTCCATGAGGACATCCCCCCCCGGCCCGAAGAGCGCCGGATATACGCGGTCCCTGTACGCGAAGAGCGCGTACAGGGCCGTGGACTTTACAGGGGCCTTTTTGGCGCTCCTTATGCCGGCAGGAAGGCCGCGCAGGATTTCCAGATCGCCCGGCGACAGCGCCGCCAGGTCGTCGATGAACGCGCTGGTTCGAAGCCGATCCGCCCTCTCTATGAAATCGAACACTTCATCGAGCTCGAGCTCGGCATCCCCGAATCGGCTAACGGAGCGGGCAAGCTCCACCATCTCGAATTCGGAGCCCTGCTCCACCATCACCGGTATGTCGGCGAAGGAGCTGAACTCCCTGTTGCGAGCGTACAGCCGCTCCCTCCAGTTGAGAGCGTGGCCTATGCTCTCGTTGGACATCGTCGAGGGGATGAGATTATAGATGTAAACGTCACGGGGCTCGTGCCAGGGACGGAGGATGCGCCCCATCCGCTGGGCCAGCACCAGCACGGTCCAGGGCAGATCGAAGTTGATGAGCAGGCGGGCGTCCTGGAAATTGAACCCCTCCGACATGGCGCCCGTGGCGACGAGCACGTCGATGGGCTCGCTCTCCATCATGGGCGTTTCCTCGTCCGAGTAGATGTCGATCGTATTGGCCTCGGGCGCGAAACGGCGCAGGATCTGCTCTATCTCGTCCGGCTTTCGCTCGACGGTGGTCTCCACCGCGCGATGAGGCGCGTATCGCCTCAGGCAGTCGGCGACATAGCGCGCCGTTTCCCGGTAATGGCAGAAGATTACCGCCTTTTCACCCTCGAAGGAACGCAGTATCCCGATTAGCTCCCTTATCTTGGGGTCCTCGCAGGGCCCCGGCCCGCCGGCGATGAGGGGATGCAGATCGCAGCGCGCCGCGTGCACGTATTCGGAGAGCTCCGCCTGGCTTGCAAACCGCAGGGTCGAGAATCCCCCCTCCTCCTGCATCTTTCCGAGGAGGGTGTCCACCTCACGCAGGGAGGAGCAGAACTGATGGACGATGTGCGCCTCGAAAAGGGGGTTTCGGACGCCGTTCGGAGCATCATCGAAAAGCAGCGCCTCGTCTTCGCCGTAAGAGGCCGTCCTCCTGTTTAAAAGCCCGCTCTTGAGAAGCGCGAGCAGCAGGTCGTCGGCCGGGTTTGAATAGTTGATGTTTCGAATGTGCATCCTTCTGGGGAAAAAGCGCCTCTGGTTTCCGGAGAACAGCACGAATCTGTTTCCATCCCCATCGCGCGAGCTGAAGTATTTCACTACGCTGGGGGCGGTAAGCACCACGCCCGGCGGTATCTCCGAAAGGCTCCCGGGGCTGTCCACGCTCCAAGGGATGGCCGCCTCCATACCGAGAAGGCCCTCCTCCTTTTGGAAGTGCGGCAGAAGCATGAGCTGATCGTTGATATCGTCGACCTTGCGGCTGTACGGTGTGGCGGTCATCAGAAGCACGCGCGCCGAGCGGCTCACCGAATCCACGATGCGCCTGTTCCTCATTCTGAGTTCGCCGCTTTTATCGGCGTTTCGAAGGTGATGGCTCTCGTCGAGTATTATTACCGTCTTTTCGTCCGCGTGTCTTAGCTCGTATTCGAGGATGCCTATATCCTTGTATTTTTTCCAGTCATCGATGGAGATGATGTAGTATGAGAACTCGGCGCTCGATATCCGGGCCGCCCTCATTGTGCGCCCCCACATGGACTTGAGCCCCGCCGGGCAGAGGACAATGGCCGAATCTATTTGTCCCTTCATCCTTAGATAGGCCACGGCGTGGGCCGCCATGATGGTCTTTCCGAGGCCCGTGGACGCGACGAGCATGCATCCCCCGTAGTCCTCGAAATTTCGGATGATGCGCGACACCACCGGGCGCTGATAGCCCGCAAGCTCCGGAAGCCTTCCCCGGGCGGCCTCGGAAGGGAGCCCGTAGAGCTCGATGAGCGAGCGCATGTAGATGTCGAAAGGGCGGTACACGAGGAGCCAGAGCCTGAGGCGGTCGAGGAGCTCTTCGGCGACCGGAACGGCCTTTTTGTAATACAGGTCGAAGCGCTCGACAAAATATCTCACGTCGTCCGGATCGGTAAGGGAGATTCCGGCCTCTCGGCTCGTCACCAGCCCGTTGAATGTAAAATTGGACGAGCCCACAACGGCGCTTTTGCGGTCCGCCATATAGACCTTGGCGTGATGATGCAGATAGCGCGGGCCGAGGGTGGATGGGCGCGAACCTTCGCCGGTAGAGACCGACACCTGAAAAAGGCCGCGCTCCAAGGCCGCGCACAGCTCCTCCATCGCGCGGGTGCGCTCCTCGACACGGCCTCCGGCAAGCGCCGAAAAGAACTCGTCTATCACCTCGCGTATCTTGTCGGCGCCGGTGTCGGGGCGCCCGAGGAGCAGGCGCACCTCCTTTCCGCGAAGCGTCTCGCGCAGGACCTGGTAGCCGGAGGGCTCGAAATAGGCTGTGGCTATGCGTACAACGCGCGCGCCGTCGAGGGCGTTTTTCACCACTCGGAGGGCCGCGCCGCCGCCGTCGAAGTAGCGCCGGAGTTGGTTGTCGTTTGGATCGGATGGCATTGCCATGGAGCCTTTCACGGGTTGGCTTAGGACACAGGTCGGCGGGATAGTATCGAATGCCCCGGAGCCGTCAACAATTTACCGGTTTATGAACCCGTTTTTGCCAATTTTAAATATTTCAGCGTATCGCCGTCGATCGCTCCTTCCATACCGAAAATTGAGATAACGATTGAGTTTGATAAGGCGACAAAACCGGGCGACCGCTCTTGGTTAATACCTTTATAAATCTTTTCCTATGGCAATACAATCGAAAAAAGTGGGATAAAAGCAGGCATTGCGGCCCAGGTCGTGCTTGGACGGGCTCGAGGAGGCATGCGCCTTAATCACCTCATCCCCATCCCCCTCTCCCATTAAGATTGGATGGAAGGATAGGGGGAGAGCGAGTGGATGGGCTGTTTGGTTATTCCATTGACTTTTAATTACGACTTGACGATCTGATTATTTTCAGGGAATCTCTAAAAATCAAGTTTTTTAGATTCCCATAAATTGTAAGTACTGGCAAATTCAGCAATTATGTTTATCCGCCCGCCGAAGGCCGGCGGGTAAACATAATTATTGGAGGTTATCTTCAATAATTATTAGACTTGTTGCATAACTGGAAAGGAGAGCCCTGTTGCGATCATTCCGGGTTTGGCAACAACTCTATTATTGATCCTTGGATAATGGGTCATAATAAGACTCTTGCTTTTTTACAGATAAGAAAGAGGAGGTCACACAATGGCAACCTATAAAGAGATCCAAGAGGATGTCCGAAAGCGGTGCGGCATTTCTATTAAAACCTGCTGGATAGCTGACGTAAAAAGGCGACACGGCTTAACGACCCGTATAGCACCCAATAGAATTGATCCCGCTAAACCAAAACACCCATGTCCGGACAGATTAATACCCATAGTGAAAGAATCATTAAATCGATTCGGTTGTCTCTGAAAATATACATATTCAAGTTAATGATCAACAAACCTGTAACAATCACACCCCGCACCCTTCCTCGAGAGCTCCATCAGCCGCGCAGTAAAGCGCGCTGCCGGGCCGCCGTCGACGACGTCGTGATCGAAGAGTATGGTCGTTTTGAGGTATTTGCGGATTGCCAATCCGGCCTTTCCCGCAATACGCTTCCGTGTTATTGAGCCCAGAGCGAAGCATGCCGGGTGAATGGTGGCGGGAACGATCCAGCCGTCCGAGGCTCCCATCATGCCGACCGATGTGAGGCGGCCGTTCCCATCATGCGTTTTACCAGAAAGGGATTGCGCATAATGAGCTTCCAGACAAGCAGGCGCAGAAAGCCCGGCAGCAGGGCGTACAGGCGCACGGGGCCGCTCTCCCGCCGCTGTCGGATGTATTATCTTTCTCGCTTTCGTTACATCGATCTAGAGGAGGGCCTGAACATGGTGCTTGCGCGCTGCGATACGGCCGCCCGCTGTCGGTCATCATGGGGGATATCGACCACTTCAAGGCGATCAACGACACCCACGGCCACCACGCCGGCGACCTGGTGCTCATCTCGATCAGCCGCGCCATCATCGACGCCATGCGGGACAGGATCGACTGGGTGTGCCGCTACGGCGGCAAGGAGTTTATCGTAGTCTTGCCCGAAACGCGGATCTAAGACGGATCTGTCGTGGCGGAGCGCCTCAGGGCGAAAATCGAGAACACTCCCGTGGAGGCGTCGGGAACATCCATCCCCGTAACGATGAGTTTCGGTATGACGGGCTTCATACCGCCGGTTCGCGGAATGAAAATCACCATGAAATATCTGATCGAATCGGCCGACAGCATGCTGTACCGGGCGAAGAACGAGGGGCGCAACCGGGTCGTCGGCGGGCCCGTCGAGAATACTCCCGAACGCTAGCTCCTCATTACCGATCGATTGAACACGGGGCCACTCTCACCGGCGGTTTGTTCGATCAATCAAATCAAGCGGACATCACCCCTTCACATTTCCCACCCAGAAATCCCGCAGCGCCGTGTCGGGCTCGTGATACCGGCGATAAAAATGCGTGAGGGTGGTAAACGTGAAGAGCCTGTTAATAAGAGGGATCCTTATAAGCCACGAGAGGAGAAGATACGAAAGGAAAAGTGCAACGAGGATGTACACGTACTTGAGCGCGAACAGGACGAGGGGAAAGGAAATTCCCGATGCAATGCCGTCGCCCAGCGCGGACAACAGGTAGTATGGCACCGGCAGCGTCGCGATGAAGTATAAAATGATCCCGAGGGAATGGCCGGCCTCGACCGATTTTTCGGGGCAGTAGCCCATGCACCGCATGCAGCTTTCGCAGGAAAAGGTCCAGTACGGACGGGGCTTCCCGCCTCCCGACATCCTTATCGCCCCGGCCGGGCAGTTTCTGGCGCACAGGCCGCAGCCCGTACAGGTCTCCGAGGCAAAAAACAGTTTAGAGAGAAAAAAGCGTCCCACAACAAGATACCCCAGCGAAACTGGGCCCAGGATGAGGCCGAACACGAGCGGAATAAATCCCCTGAAGACTCTCTTCCCTTCCAGAACGGCGTCTATAAAGGACGCCGTTCCCGCCTTCGCCCTTTCGATGATGAACCTCGAATTGATGGAGTTAAGACCCCAGTGCAGGGACATCCAGTTAGACGGCATGTCGAGGCCCCTCACCCCGCGAACGCCGTAGCCTTTCAAAAGCAATATGAGCGCGACGAGATACGCCGCCGTGCCCTCCAGGCCGGGCAATGGAATCGACGCGATGCGGGTACCGGCCCGCGTCGCCACGACAAAGGCATGCCTCCCGCGCCCGCGCGGCAATCTCAACGCGTGCCTGATAACGAGCCAGGGCGCGGTAAAGGCATGGGTCGGGAAAACCATTCCCAGCAGCTCGAAAGACCCGGCCCCGGGCTCTTTCCCTTCGGTAAATTTTACTATCTGGCACAACCGGGAGTCCGCGCCCCGTTCTTTCGCCCTTTCCGCCATCCACGCGGCCGCCCGGAAGGAATTTCCGGTTCCGCTCATGAAATGAATCTCGATTGAATCGTACCGCATATCAGATTCCCGTATACCCGTCATCGTTCGCTCCCTGCTCCATGATGTGAAAGCGGACGCGATGTCAACATATATTGCGGATGCTCCACGGCCACCCGCGGGGACCGTGCACGCCCGGCCCCCGCGGTCCGCCCTCCTCACTCCCTGTGCATACGGTTGTACTCCTTTACCAGTTTCGCGATCTCCCTGTCGCGCGCCTTCCGCTCGCGCCGGCCCTTCTCCGTGCGAAGGGCCTCCGTTGCCCGGATCTCGCGAGCGAGCGACATATAGGCCTGGTAGCGGTCGTGCGCGACCGCCCCCTCCGACACCATGCTCAGCACCGCGCAGCCCGGTTCGTCGGCGTGGCCGCAGTCCCGGAATTTGCAGTGGGCCGCGGCTTCGGCGATTTCCGGAAAGGCAAGCTCCAGCGACGCGGTGTCGCCCGAGGGACGAAGCTCCCGGAGGCCGGGCGTATCGATCACCATCGCCCCGTTTTCGAGAAAGAAGAGCTCCCTGCGGGTCGTGGTGTGCCTGCCCCGCCTGTCGTCCTCGCGCACCTCGCCGGTGTGCTGGGCGTCGCGTCCCAGGAGCGCGTTGATGAGCGCGGATTTGCCGACGCCCGACGGCCCCGTAAAGGCCGCGGTCCCTCCGGGGACAAGGAGCCCCCGGAGGCCATCAAGCCCCTCACCGGTACGGGCGCTCAGCATGACGAGCGGAACATTCCCCGCGATCGACGCGACACGCCGCGCGAAGCCGTCCCTTTCGCTCGCGGAGCACAGGTCGCACTTGTTGAGCACTATGACCGGCGCGGCCCCGCCGTCGGCCACCATAACAAGATACCGCTCGAGTCCGCGCTCCGTGAAGTTCCTGCCGCCCTCTAGCGACGCGGTAACGAACATGGTATCGACGTTCGCGGCCAGCACCTGTTCGTCGCTCCCGCCGCCGGGGGCCGTTCGCGAAAAGCGGCTTTTGCGATCCAGCACACGCTCTATCATCAACAGATCGCCCTCGCCCCGCGCGAGCACCCAGTCGCCCGTGGCCGGGAAATCGGCGCGGCCGCAGGCGATGTACTGAAAGCGCCCGGACACCTGCGCCGTCGCGGGGCCCTCCTCCGCCTCCACCGCGTACACGGGGCCGGCCTCGGCCGTCACCCTGGCGGGCACAAGCCCCGAGCCTTTAAGCGGCGCGAACTGCGCCTCGAAAAAGTCACTCCATCCGAGTCGTTCGAGCTTCATGGCCGTCCTCCTTTCGACGAGCTCGCGCCGGCGGGCACGTCCAGGCTGAACGGAAGGCGCCGGAGCGGCCCCGTGGCGAGTCTCAGCAGGCGCAGGCTGTTGTCGTCGCCCGCTATGCGGTTGACGCGGACGATCCCGCACTTTGCGCAGCGATGCACCAGCGCCCACTCGCCCCCGCCCCTGGCCCAGACGGCGATGGGCTCCATCATGCCGCCGCACACCGACAGGCGGTCGCCCGTACGGTGGTCGACGTGCCTGCTCCACAGGCATTCGGGGCAGTGGTTCCTGTGCAGCGTTCCCGATTCGGGCGGAAGCACGCCGGCGCCACAATTTTCACAGATAAAGGGTTCTGACTCATTTCCCGTTTTATAATCGATTCTGGACATTGTATCCTCGTATTTCATTATGCTCCCACGGGCGAAGCGGTCCGGTCGGAATGATTCCGTTTTTCTCCCTGGATAGCAAAGGCATGACGCCATTGAGTACCCGTGACGAACCGTAATCGGTCGACCCGTTAGTTATTACGCGTGAAATAGATGGGATGATGTTCCGCTCTGCGGGACCGGACGGCCCTGGCGGGACTGGCTGGATACAACACGCGAAAGAGGTGAGACAGGACGCGACATTGCCCGCGATCAATCCCGGAGCGTGAACATCCTCGATACAAGGGTCAGCATTTTATTACCTTTACCTTCCAGAATAATCCGTCGGAAACAGGATGTCGGTGTGTTAGCGCGATACCGGTTTTTTGTCAATACTTTTAAGGGCCCTTTCGGAGATAATGTGATATATGCCCGCCGCGCGATGTCGGGCGTGTTTAACGTCGGCACACCTGCAAAGCTCCGAAATACGATTGACGCCCGCGCCACGCGATAACGGCGTCGGAATTCCGGAGGGACTGGACCTGCGCTCCATCCCATCGCTCGACTGGGGCCTAGTGCGCATGCTCCGGAGGACCAACTGGGGGGGACCATCGGCATTAACGGCGGCGCGGGAACCGAGGTGGTTGTGCGCTTCGCGCTAAAGGCCTGAGGGCCTTCTCCCGCCCGGGAATGGCACCCCGCAGGGAGGAAAGCTCCGGCATGATGTTCATTCACAGGGCGCGCCTCGACGCGTTTCGATGGATGAGGCGCGTATAACAGCCGGGAAGGATGCCGAAAGACCGGCAGGACGGCCGGCTTCTTCCGGTTCAAAGGATGTGCTCGAACACAGACCGTCCTCCCGTTGATTCGGGGACGGCGTATCGGGTATACGGATTGTTTATTGCTATGACCGTCCACAACAACCTGAAGCTCCACAAACAGAAGACCCCCGTTTAACGGAGCCGACGCGCCCTGGGGGAGGGATTGTGCCGACATCCTAAAGCGCTGTATCCCTTTATACGGCGCAGGCCCGCCACGCTGAAAAAATTATTGACACACAACACCATACATGTTCTGTATATCTTACTACTTGCATAATTACGCAAGTACGAATCGACTTCGATACGCGGCAAGGTCCGCGGACACTCACAACGATACGGAAGAACGCCGTGGCACACAACGCCCTACTCGACGACACGACCCGGCTCGACTCGGAGATATTCAAGATCCACGCCGACTTCTGCTCGGTGCTGGCCAACGAGAAACGGCTGCGCATCATGTGGATGCTCCGGGAGGGCGAGTACCCGGTCGGCGCCATCGCCGAGCGCCTGGGCATATCGGTGCCAAACGCCTCCCAGCACCTCAGGGTGCTCAAGGACCAGCACGCGGTGGCCGAGCGCAAGGAGGGCCAGCAGGTCTTTTACCGCATAACGAGCGAGAAGTTCATCGCCGGGTGCAGGCTGATACGGGAGGGCATCATGGAGACCCTGAGGTCCAGGAGCGAGGCGTTCGGCGATGCGTAGACCGGGCATCATCATCCCGCTGATCTTTCTGGTTATTTCCGCGTGCTCGCGCGTGGAGACCCTCTCTCCCGAGCGTGCCGCAGCGATGATCGAATCGGGCGGCGTTATCGTGGTCGATATCCGCGATCCAAAAAAGTTCGCCGACGGGCATATTGAGGGCGCAATAAACGCCGAATATCACCCGAAGACCTTCGCGCGCGATACGGAACAGATCGACAAAAACGCCGCGATCATTCTCTACTGCAGCATGGGACTCAAGACGAAAAAGGCCGTCCGCGAACTCGAGCGGCGCGGCTTTGCGCGCGTTTACGCCATGGAGGGCGGTATAGAGGCCTGGAGGAATGCCGGTTTCCCAGTGTCGGGCCGGTGATGCCCGCAGTCCGACGGGACTCATATACGGATAAAGCAAAGCCCCCGGAGGCCTGCCGCCCCGGGATCACAGGACGTCATTTTTGGAGGTATCTATGCGAAGGACTATCGGCATATGGGCTCTAGTTCTCGCCGCGTCGCTCGCTCTAACGGCGGGCCTCGACGCGCAGACCGCCGACCACTCAAAGTTCCCCGAGCTTCAGCGCTTCTTCCAGACGCCCGAGGAGGTGACGGCGACCTGCCTGCGCTGCCACAACTCGGCCTCGGAGCAGATAATGACCACCAATCACTGGCTCTGGGCGCGCAAAACCGAAAAGCTCCCGGGCAGAGAGGGAACACCTCTTATGGTTGGGAAGAAGAACGTGATCAACAATTTCTGTATAGCGCTCGTTTCGAACGAACCGCGCTGCACGAGCTGCCATATCGGTTACGGATGGAAGGACGGCTCCTTCGATTTCAACAACAAGAACAAGATCGACTGCCTGGTATGCCACGAGCGGACCGGTACATACGACAAATTTCCTACCGGCGCCGGCTATCCGGCCGAAGCCGACAAGGTTTTTCCGGAAGATAAAAAAGTATACAAGCGCCCGGACTATGCCCGCGTAGCTCAAAGCGTCGGAAAGCCCGAGCGGCGCAACTGCGGCGCCTGCCATTTTTATGGAGGAGGCGGCAATGCCGTTAAACACGGCGCTCTCGACAAATCGCTTATGGACCCGCCTAAGGACATAGACGTACACATGTCCAAAGACGGCGGCAATATGTCGTGCGTGGACTGTCACGTTACGGACAGGCACGATATAAAGGGCCAGCTCTTTTCGGTTTCGGTTGAGGATAGAGACAGGCTGAGCTGCGAGCGCTGCCACACGCGTCGGCCGCACACCCAGACCCTCTTTGTGGAAGACCATCCGGACCGCACCTACGACATCTTTAAAAACAAGCTCTATAACCGCAAGGCGCCCGAGAACACTTTTATCCATCAGGTTCTCGATAAGCATACAGACCGCATAGCCTGTCAGACCTGTCACATAAAGTACTATTCAACGACCTACAAGACCAAGACCTGGTGGGACTGGTCCAAGGCCGGACAGAAAAATGAAGAGGGCAAACCCAAGGTAATCAAAGACGCCGACGGCGACACCCTCTACGACGGCAAAAAAGGCGAGTTCCGGCTCGCGAAAAACGCTCAGCCTGAATACTTCTGGTTCAACGGCATGGTCGACCACATACTGGTAGGCGACACCATCGACCCCAGGAAGACGCCGTTAAGTATTAACCGCATCTCAGGCGAGTGCGGTGAGCCGGGCGCCAAGATATGGCCCTTCAAGGTTATGCGCGGCAAGCAGCCTTACGACCCTGAGAACAAGACCCTCATAGTTCCCAAGCTTTTCGGGCCGAAGGGAAGCGGGGCGTACTGGAGCGACTGGGACTGGAACAAATCCGCCGAAATCGGCATGAAGGCCGCCGGCGTGCCCTACAGCGGAAAGATCGACTGGATAGAAACCGAGATGAACTGGCCCATCACCCACCTCGTGGCGCCTGCAAAAAAGGCCCTCGACTGCAACGACTGCCATTCGCGTGACAGCAGGCTTGCGGGGCTTACGGCCTGCTGGATTCCGGGACGCGACAGGAGCCTTCCTCTCGATATCTTGGGATGGCTCATGATTGCCGGCTGTTTTGTCGGCGTGACCTATCACGGCGGCAGACGATACCTTATAGCCAAAAAGAACAATGACAGGGAGGCCCGCTAATGACACGAAAAGTTTATATGTACAAGCGCTTCGAGCGCTTCTGGCACTGGGCCCAGGCATTACTCATCTTCTTTCTGGCATTCACCGGCTTCGAGGTACACGGCTCTTATAGAGTGTTCGGGTTCGAGCGCGCGGTGGTGCTGCACAACTACGCGGGCTGGAGCCTTATAGTGCTTATCGCCTTCGCCATCTTCTGGCATTTCACCACCGGTGAGTGGCGGCAGTACGTGCCCACCACAGACAAATTGCGGGAGATGCTGCTGTATTACGTCTCCGGCATCTTCCGAAACGAGAAGAGGCCCGTTAGCAAAACCGAACAGGTCAAACTGAACCCCTTGCAGCGCCTGACATACGTCGGGTACAAGGTGGCGATCGTTCCGGTTATGGTTTCCACCGGCATGATCTACTACTTCGTGGCCCACGGCGGCATGACGCTTAAAACGGTCCGCTGGATCGCCGTCATCCACACGCTCGGCGCCTTCGCGCTGCTTGCCTTTACCATCATCCATGTTTACATGACCACGACCGGCCACACACCGACATCGCACATAAAGGCCATGATTACCGGATGGGACTACGTGGAGGTGACCGATATAGAGGCATCATGAAACCATCCCTGTACGCGGCGCGCAACTGCGCCGCGTACAGGTCCAATCTATCCGACTAAATCTTCAACAGCCGCCTAGCATTCTCCGACAGCCACAGTTTCTTCACCTCATCTTTAAGAGGCAGGGCCATCACCTCGTTTATTCCCGTTTTAAAATCCTGGGCAGGCCAGGCGGTTGCAAACAGTATCTTTTCGCGCAGAAGGGTGTTGCCGTAACGCAGCAGCGTGTCCCAGCCGGAGCCTTCGGCGCCGAGATAGCGCGGATTGATTGCAGCGAAATCGGCATACACATTTTCGTGTCTCCATATCACCGCTATCATCTCCGGCACCCAGGGCCAGCCTCCGTGGCCCGCGATGATCTTTAGCTCGGGAAAATGCCCTGCTACCTCATCGAGATGGATGGGGCGCCCGAAGTCCATGGAAAGCTGAGGGACGAAGTTCAGCGAGGTGTGGATCCAAACCGGCATATCCATCTCCACGCACTTGGCGTAAATGGGATAGTAAAGCTTGTCGTTGCTTCTAAGCTTGTGAAGCCAGGGCTCGAGACACAGGCATTTCATGTTCATGTTTTTTGTGAGATGTTCAATCTGGCGCACTGCCTTCATGCCCTTATGAGGATCGACCGCTCCCATAAACATGAATCGGTCCGGCTTTTGCATAACGAACTCGTAAACGGATTCATTGGGCGTCACCATGTTGAAGGTGGTCTCCGCGTCCTCGGCGGTAAGAAGCACCCGCTCCACTCCCGCTTCATCCATTAAGGCGAGAAGAAAAC
>MTKY01049394.1_pt1 | contig 67312 bp, 58 predicted proteins | sample 1042731 | NCBI WGS metagenome assembly MTKY01 (sample SAMN06212206, study PRJNA360538) | anaerobic digester metagenome | biome: Wastewater treatment plant; material: sludge; isolation source: anaerobic digester fed with sludge from wastewater treatment plant | place: Denmark: WWTP Soeholt ...
ATGAGTAATGGGTAATGAGTAATGAGTAATGAGTAATGAGTACTCTTCACTCTTCACTCTTCACTCTTCACTCTTTACTCTTTACTCTTTACTCTTTACTCTTCACTCTTCACTCTTCACTCCCTAATAAACATCAATCGCCGCGACCGGGCACACTTGCTTGCAGATACCGCAGCGGATGCAGATCGTCGGGTCGATGACGTGTTTCTCCTTCGGCTTGCCGGCAATCGCATTGACCGGGCAGTTGCGGGCGCAGCGCGTGCAGCCGATACACAAATCGGGATCGACTTTGTATTCGATCAGCGCGCGACACACCTTGGCCGGGCATTTCTTCTCGTAGATGTGCGCTTCGTACTCCTCGCGGAAGAATTTGATCGTGCTCATCACGGGGTTCGCCGCGCCCTGTCCCAGGCCGCACAGCGATCCGCGCGTAATCGATTGGCCCAATTCCTCCAAACGTTCGATGTCGCCGGGCTGCCCGCGACCCTCACAAATATCGTTGAGGATTTCCAGCATCCGTCGCGTCCCTACCCGACAAGGCGTGCATTTGCCGCAGGACTCATCCTGGACGAAATCCATAAAGAAGCGGGCGATATCGACCATACAGGTGTCTTCGTCCATCACCACAAAACCGCCCGATCCCATAATGGAGCCGACGGAGGCCAGCGAGTCGTAATCCACCAGCAGGTCGAGGTATTGTTCGGGGATGCAGCCGCCCATCGGGCCGCCGGTTTGTACGGCCTTGAACTTTTTATCGTTGAGGATGCCGCCGCCAACGTCGTACACGATCTCGCGGACGGTGATGCCCATCGGCACTTCGATCAGGCCGGTGTTTTTGACTTTTCCGGCAATCACGAACGTCTTGGTGCCTTTGCTCTTCTCGGTGCCCATCGAAGCAAACCACTCGCCGCCCCTGAGCAGAATCTGCGGGACGTTGGCGTAGGTCTCAACGTTGTTGATGTTCGTCGGCTGCTTCCACAGGCCCGAAACGGCCGGGAACGGCGGGCGCGTGCTCGGCATACCCCGCTGTCCTTCGACGGAGCGCATCAGGGCGGTTTCCTCGCCGCAGACGAACGCCCCTGCGCCCATACGGATTTCGAGGTCGAAGTTGAAGCCTGTTCCAAAGATATTTTCGCCCAGGAAACCGTACTCGCGCGCCTGTTCCAGCGCCACGCGCAGGGTGTGGATGGCAATCGGGTATTCGGCGCGGACGTAGAAATACCCCCGCTCGGCGCCGATGACGTAGGCGGCAATCGCCATACCTTCGATGACGGCGTGCGGGTCGCCTTCCAGTACGCTGCGGTCCATGAACGCGCCGGGGTCGCCCTCGTCGCCGTTGCAGACGAGGTATTTGGGGTGATTGGGGCTGTTGCGGGCGAACGTCCACTTGAGGTAGGGCGGGAAGCCTGCGCCGCCGCGCCCACGCAAACCGGACGTCTTCAGCTCACCGAGCACCTGCTCCGGCGTCATCGAAGTCAACACTTTCGCCAGCGCTGCGTAGCCGTCCTCGGCAATGTACTCCTCGATGTCGAAGGGGTTGATCTTGCCGACGTTGCGCAGCACCACGCGCACCTCCTTGGGGGCGGGCGGCGGGAGCGATGGGACTTCCGGCGCGGCCTGCGTGAGGGACAGCACCGGGCGGCCTTTTAGCAGATGTTCCTCCGTGATGCGGGCGACGTCGTTCACCGTCAGATTGACGTAGCGCACGTTGTCGGGGTAGACGATGGCGTCCACGCCGCGCGTGGCGGCGGCCTCTCGGCCCAAACCGGAGGTCATCAACACCTGCACCTCATCGCTCAATGCCAGATCCTGAAGCTCCTCCAAGAACGCGCCGTAGACCGCCTCGACGTCGGGGGCGTCGCTGTTGATCAATATATTCGCTCGATAAACCATAGTTCTCCTTATTATTTAACCTGCCATTCGGTGACAATTTCGCCGCCCAGGACGTGTTTGTCGATCAAGGTTACCGCGCGGTTGGCGTCAACGTTGCCGTACTTGACCAGTTCGCCGTCCCCCACCTGTATTTGGACAACCGGCTCGTAGGTGCTCATGCCGGCGCTGCCGGTTTGCGTCACGACGACATCGCCAATGCCGCGCTTTTCCAATTCTTTCAAGATCGCCGCCATGGTGTCGCGGGCGCCGGCGGCAATGCCGGTGGTGCCCATCGCCACAATGATGCGCGCGCGCGCGCCCTCGCCGGCCAATTTGCGGCGCTGTAACGCGCGTTCTTTGATTTTTTGCAGTTCTTCTAAACTTTTCACAATGACCTCCTATAAAATTAGAAGCTAGAACTTAAAGCTTGGTAATTACAGAAGACGTTAAGCTACTTCGCCTTGCAGCGACGTCATCCCCTCACACAGGCTCTCGCTGAGGAAGGCCAGCACGTCCGGGTCGGAGAAGGGGACGTCGTCGCCGAGGATGGCGCGGATTTCGCGGGTGTCCAGGGTGAATTCCCGGTCGTCCACGCGATGCTCGTAGAGCACGTCCACCCCTTCGAGGCCGACGATCATACACAGCAGCGTCCCCGCCAGGTCGCCCAGGGGTGGCCGGTCGATGTGGCTGTGTTGAAAGGCGGCTTCGGTGGTCGTGCCGGCGCCCGGCGTGGAAGTGATGGCGAACGTCCCCTCGCACATTTCCGCCGCCTGCTTGAAGAATGGGATGCCCAGGCCCACGTTGCGGGTGGTGCGGGTGGTGTACCAGGGGTCTTGCACCTTCGCCAGCGTGGCAACGTTCATCCCGCTGCCGTTATCCTGCACGACGATGCGCAGGGTATCGGCGGACGTGTCCTCTTCGATGGTAATGTGCAGTAACGTCGCGCCAGCTTTGACGCCGTTCTCAGCGATATCCAGAATGTGCTGAGAAAGATCGCGGAAGATGGTCATTCGTATTTGCGCAAGATTTTGGCGACGTCCTGAGGGTTGACTTGCCCGACGATGTCGCTATCGACCACGACCACCGGCGCTTGCGAGCACGCCCCCACACAACGACAGACTTCTAACGTGAAGCGGTTGTCGGGCGTGGTCTCGTTGAGTTTGACGCCCAACACTTGCTGGAACTTTTCCACGACCGTCATCCCGCCGCGCACGTAGCAGGCCGTCCCCAGGCAAATGCTGATTTTGTGACGGCCAATCGGCTGCATCCGAAAGGACGAGTAGAACGTCAGCACGCCGTACAGGTGGCTGAGGGGAACGCCCAATTGTTTGGAGAGATACTGTTGCATCTCCAACGAGACGAAGCCGAGTTGTTCCTGCACCAACGTCAGGATTACCATCGCTGCGCCGGGTTTCTCTTTGTTGTCGGCGAGGATTTTATCTAAAACGATTTTATGTTCGGGAGCTAAATCCGCAAACTGAGAAGGTTGGTTGAAAGCTACGCTCATTCGTTTTCACCTCGATACTATAAGCTTATAATTACCATCGAATTTACCAGTCTGAGTATACCTCAAAGTAGATACAGGCCAAGTGTAAGTCAACTCAAAAAGCCTTATGGACATCATTTTATCGTTAAAATCGGGTTTGGCAATAGGCAAGTTGGGCTATTGCATTTGGCCGCTTCTCGCAACTGAGTACGGTCCAAAGGTCGGGGGACAAGGCCCGTTACGACGCAAAAACCCGGCGCTTGTTCAGCGTCGGGCTTTTTGAGCGGTCTCAGTAGAGCGTAAAGTGCGGGGGTTCACATTCCCACTGCTACTGCCAGCAAGAACCACGTCCCATGGGGCAGCCATTGTTCGGTCCAGCGCCAGTCGTCGTCTGCGCCGGTCTGCGTCGATTTGCGGTGGAAATCGATGTCTTCTTCGTCGTACAGGCCGGCGGTGATGCCGTTGCAGATGCCGCCGGGGGCGTTGGTGTATTCGTAGCCGTCGAAGAACAGGTATTCGGGATTGTTCCGCCCGGAACCGTGCAGCATACACATATCGAACGGATTCAGGCCCAACACCCAGTTCAACTGGTCCCAGGCGAAAGCTTGCAGGCTATCGTAGAACGCCTGGTCGTGCTTGAAATGCCGGGCGGCCAGGCGCGCCGCCGCGGCTAGCGAGCCGAGGCGCGCGTTCTCGCCCTGCCACCAGAAGCCGGTCTCGGTGTCGTGCGGGAAGAAGAAAGCCTCGCGTCGGACGCCGTCCGTGTTCTGCACCAACTGGCGGGCGTAGCCAAACGGGTTGGGTGCCGCCCCGGTGATTTGCAAGTCGAAGCGCAGCGACTTGGCGACGACGTCAAGGACCTGCGCTTGCGTCGCCTCGTCGGCGATTTCCAGGTAGTCGAGCAGGCTGACGACCGGCAGGCCGGCGTCGGAAGGGTGGAAGAAAGGCCGGTCGTCGTCATCGGCGCGCCAATAGTTCTCGTAAGAATTGCTAGAGGTCAAACGCGCCATCAGGCTGCGCGCGCGCTTGTCGGCGGCCTGTTTGTAGACGGCCTTTTTCGTCGCTTTGTATAGCTCGACAGCGGCGAGCAGCGCGCAGTAATCGTCCAGGATGTTGTCCTTGCCGTCGTTGGTCAGTTCGTCGTTGTGCGCTTCGAGGAACGCGAACGCATCTTCGGCAGCGTCGAGGTAATCGGCGTTCTCGAAATCGCCCGATGCCCCGCAGGCCGCCGCGCGCGCCAGCGCCGCCACTGCGACGCCGCCGCCGGAGCGGTAGCTTACTTCGTACAGGGCCAACTGGGCGTTTTCAGGTTCTTCGAGCGTGTACGTTTTGTCCCGTTCTTCTTCCGTCGAGAGCATAAAGCGTCCGTGAACCGGCGCTATGCGCCGGTCTTCTGGCTTTTTCTCCGGCCCAGGCCCCGATACGGTGATGTAGAACGAGCCGCCCGGCTTGTGTATCCGCACCAGGTAATCAGCGCCGAACAATCCCTCGTCGAGCAAGCGGCGCTTGTACTGTCGGAAGTTGGGGTCCTGGCGCTCATCCAACGCCTGGTAAGCTCTGAACATCGCCCACGCCGTGAGCGGGATCTGCTGCGTGTTGAAGTAGCTGGCAAAGCACAACTGCGAAAGGTGCTTGCCGTAGTCGCCGGTGGCGTCGTACCAACCGCCGTGGGCGTCTATCACTTCGCCGGCGCGCGGGCCAAAGAACTTGATCTGCCGGTCGGCCTTGTCGAGCAGACCGGAGCAACGCTGGCCTTTGAGATACCACAGGGTATTCGAGAGCGCGTGCCGTTCCAGGACGTTCGGGCGCACCATAAACGGGAACGAGGTGGTCGTCCCTTCTGGCGTGACGCACTTGATCACGTACTCGCCTTCCTCGGCGACGGCGTCGAAATCTATCGTCCAGAAATACCAGTTGCGCCACTTATGTACCGGCCCGACCTTTTCGGGCGTCCCTGTCAGGACTTGTTCTCCGGTGTCGTACTTGTGTACCTGGAACGCCGTCGGGCGGTCGGATTCGCTGCACAAAATGACAGCGTGCTTGGGGCCATGTGAATCGTAACCGATGTGGTTGGTCAAAATCTTGATCATAGTTGTCTCCTTGTCAATTTTACTCGTCCATAGTTGAATAGAAAAAATTGGGAAAAAGGGTCAAGCGCGCCATTTGCAAATGGGTTCGACACTCAGTAGACCGCAAATTGTTGCGCGGGGTTTGCCTGATCCTCGCCCAGATTGAAAAACCAGGACTCTACGCCGAGGGCGATGTCGATGCTCTGGGACTTGACGGTGAAGGTGAGCAGGTTGGCTTATGGGACGTAAAATCCCTGTTCTGCTCCCTGTTGCAGCGCCGCCCGCAGTGACGCAACCGACGGGGTGGCCCCCAGCCGAAATACCGTACGCGTGTTGCCGATCCAATCCAGAAAGTGCGCGTCAGAGTTGGAGATGATGGGAACGTTTTTCAGCGAAGGGTACTGCGCGTAAGTCTGGCTGGGACGCATGTTGTGTGAGACTTCGGCGGCGTCGGCATCCAGATCGGGCGGCCAGAAGCCGAGGACGTACATCAGACCGTAGACGTCGCGTTCCACGTGGGCGGGAATCACCAGGCCGCCGAGAGTGTGGACAGCACGCGCGGCTTCTTCGATGCCTACCCTGGCCGGAGCTTTGCGCATCCGCGTATCTTCGCCCACAAAATCGCCGGCGGCGTCGACCAGAAATTGCGGCCCGAAGTGTTCAGCGTCGTTGTCCAGCGGCAGCAGCCAGCCATCCACTTGCGCCTGCCACGCCCGCGTCTGCTCGAGCGTGTCGAAGATGCACAGCACATCCACCTCTTCCTGGGTGAGCAGCTCCATTCCCGGCAGGACGGCCACCCCTGTTCCCACTGCGGCCTCCATCACCGCGGCGACGTTGCCCGTGGCGTTGTGATCGGTGATGGCGATGACGTGCAAGCCCTTTTGGAGCGCCTCTTCGACGATCAAAGGGGGGATCATCTCCACTTCAGCACAGGCCGACAGGACAGTGTGAATGTGCAGATCGACGTGATACTCGCGCCGCGACGGTTCACGCATCGTCATACTCCATTATCCTGGCGAAGGTTAGGAGCGAGAAACCTTCGCCAGGCTCAGAGACCGAGCGCGACCAGTTGTTTGACGGTTTCGTAGACAGGCTGCGGGCTGGACAGCATCACCACGCCCTGCTGCTTCGCCTTTTCCAGCGTCGCTTCGGGAACGACGGCGTTCTCGGCCACGACGATGCCCGCCACTTCTTTGAGCGCCGCCACGGCGACGATGTTGACGTGGGTTTGCAGTGTCACCCACAGGTCGCCGGGCTTCGCGCCGGCAATCACGCAACTCAACAAGTCCGCCACGTAACCCCCGGTCACGTCAGCTTTCAGGTTGTCCGCCCCAACCAGCGCCGTCCATCCCAGCTTCTCCACAACCTCATCGATCTGCATAGTTGACTCCTCAAAAGATAAACCACGAATCTACGCTAATCGCCGCGAATAGAAAAATTAGTGAGGATTCGTGAAGCTTCGTGGTAGAAATCAATCGTTCCCGTTGTGCTTGATTTCTTCGGGAGAAACCCGGAAAATCATCTGCAAGCGCGTGCCGATCCCGGCTGCCGACCAGATGTGCATATTGTCGGTGCAGCGTTCGATGTTGACCAGACCCATCCCGGCGCCGAATCCCATCTCCCGCACCTCCGCCGTCGCAGTGGAATAGCCCGGCTGGCGCGCCAGTTCCACGTCCGAGATGCCGGGGCCGCGATCTTCGGCCAGGATGCCGATCTCGTAGGGCTTGATGTCGGCGGTGATGGTCCCGCCGTTGTCGGTGTGAATGACGAGGTTGATTTCGGCCTCGTAGGTAGCGATGGCCACCCGCCGCGCCAGAACGGGCGAAGCGCCAATCCGCAAGAGCGCCTGTTTGATCTTGGCGGAAGCGCTGCCGCCGCCCGTAAAATCGCGATGTTTCACGTTATAGCGCAAAACCAGGCTCGTAGAATCGGATTCCAGCGCCTCGAAGAAATAATCAGGATGATCCTGAATGCGCTCGGCCTCGCTGTAGACCTCTTGAAGGGCGCTGAGCAGCGCCTCGATAATATCACCACGGGTGATGATGCCGACCAGGTTATCCTGCGTATCCAGCACCGGCATCCGCCCAATTTTCGTGACCTCGAAGCGGCGCACGGCCTCCATCACCGGTTCATTCGCGTGCGCGACGATCAACTCGCCGCTGGTCATATAATCCCGCACCGGGCTGGCCAATTTACCCTCTTCCAGTGCGTGAATCAAGTCCTCGATGCTCACAATGCCGGTTAACGCGCCATTTTCGACCACCGGGACGCCCGAAATGTGATGCTTGCGCATCAGCTCCTTCAACTCGCTCATCAAGTTATCCGGGGCGACCGTAAGTATATTGGTCGTCATCACCCGACCAACCCGTATCTCGCGGATCAGCTCGTGGACTTTACCGAGGCCGCCATCTCCACCCAGGAGACCGAGGAGCGTAAAACGACTTTTCATCTTTGCCGGACGATTGGCAGTTTACCCAACCCGCGCAAGCCGGCCTCGTAAAGCAACCCAGCCGTCTCGAACATCGTGTAGGCCGACAAAACCACGGCGATGCCCAACTCTTCGGCCAGCGCCAGCGTCTCCGGCGATGGATGCTTGCCACGCACAAACACGATGACCGGCGCTTCGGCCATGTCCGCTGTGCGCACGGATTGGGGGTTCGTCAACCCGGTGATCAACAGCATGTTGGGTTTGACGAACATCAACACATCGCTCATCAAGTCCGAGCAACACGCATTGCGAATATCGATGTCGACAGGGACGTCAACCAACAATTTCCCTTCGACGACTTCGATAACTTCTTTAAGATTCATAACGCTCCAGTCCTTTTCCCTCGTCGCTACGAAGTTATTTGTTATGTTTTATCCAGGCGCATTATACTTCGTAAAATGTAAAACGTAAAACGTTGTCAGAACTTGTCATCTACCTCATCTGACCTATAATCAGCCCCGGTTATCATAAATCAAGTGAGGTCTACGATGGCAAAATTTACCCGCCCAACCGGCACGCTGGATACTCTCCCGGAGGACCAACCCTATTGGGAACACATCCTGGCGTGCGTGGCAAATGTCGCCCGCAGCTACGGCTTTGCGCGCATCGACGTCCCCATTTTCGAGGCGACCGAGGTTTTCGCGCGCGGCGTCGGCGCGGGGACCGACATTGTCGATAAAGAAATGTACTCGTTCAAAGACAAGGGCGGCAACGACATCACTTTGCGTCCTGAATTCACCGCCGGTGTGATGCGCGCCTATATCGAAAATGGGTTGCACGTGCTGCCCAAACCGGTCAAACTGTACAGCACCGGGCCGGTCTTTCGCTACGAGCGCCCGCAGGCCGGGCGGTATCGTCAATTGAGTCAGTTCAATGCCGAAATCCTCGGCGAGCAAAGTCCGTTGGCCGATCTCGAAATTATGCTGATCGCCTGGGACATCTACGCGACGCTGGGGTTCACCAACCTGGCCTTTCAGTTGAACACGACCGGCTGTCCCGCGTGTCGCCCCGGCTATATCGAACACCTGCGCGCGCACTACCAGGCGCACTACCACAAGATCTGCGCCGACTGCCAACTGCGCATCGACAAGAACCCGCTGCGCGTGCTGGACTGCAAACGCGAGCAGTGCCAACCGGTGATTGCCAGCGCGCCCAAGATAATCGACCACGTCTGCGACGACTGCGCCGCGCATTTTGCCGAGTTGCGCGCCTACGTGGACGATCTGGGCAAGCCCTATACCCTCAACCACCGGCTGGTGCGCGGCCTGGATTACTACACCAAGACCGTCTTCGAGGTGTGGGCCGAGGGCATCGGCGCGCAAAGCGCCATCTGCGGCGGGGGGCGCTACGATGGGCTGATCGAACTGCTCGGCGGGCCGCCCACGCCGGGCGTCGGCTTCGCGGCAGGCATCGAGCGCGCCGTGTTGCTGATGAAGGCGCAAAACGTCCCTGTGCCTGCTTTGCCATCGCCGCCGGTCTTCATTGCCTATCTGGGCGATGCGGCGCGAATGTACGCCGTCCGGCTGCTGGCGCAACTGCACGGGGCCGGCGTCGGCGCGCAGATCGCCATGAGCGGCAGCCTCAAATCGCAGTTGCGCCAGGCCGACAAGCGCGGCGCGCGCTTCGCCGTCATCGTCGGCGAGGGCGAAATCGCGCAAGGGATGGTCACACTGCGCAATCTCGCGCTAGGGACGCAAGAGGCCGTGCCATTCACCCTGCTCGAAGACGTTATCCGGCGGCAGATAACGTGATCCGCCATGCAAAATAACCACAACGCAACGGCGCAGGAAATGTCCATCCGCGCCATCACCGTGATTTACAATCCGCGCGTCTCGGCGACCTTGCCGGTCGCCGAGACCATCGTCGCGTGGCTCGAAAAGCAGGGCTGCCGCGCGCGGCTCTGTTCCCGCGACCAGGATGCTACAGCCTGCCTGCCTGCGGACCTGTTCATCACCCTGGGAGGTGACGGGTCTATCCTCCGCGCGGCACAGCAAACGGCCCCCACCGGCACGCCCATCCTCGGAATCAATATGGGCCGGGTGGGTTTCCTCACCGAGACGTCACCTGAAGAGTGGCAGCCTACCCTCGAACGGGCGCTGGCGGGCGAAGGCTGGATCGAAACGCGCATGATGCTGTGCGTCACACTGCTGCGCCAGGGACAGCGCATCGCGCAGGAACACGCGCTCAACGATGCGGTGGTCAGCCGCGGCGCGTTGGCGCGCACTGTGCGGTTGAAGACATTCATCGACGGCGCGGAGCTGACTCGCTACGTGGCCGATGGCCTGATCCTCGCCACACCGACCGGCTCGACGGCGTATGCGTATGCCATCGGCGGCCCTATCCTGCCGCCCTGGCTCGACAACATCCTGGTCATTCCGGCGGCCCCGCATCTGAGCCTGGAACGCCCGCTCGTGCTCGGCGCGGACGCCGTCATCGAGGTGGAGGTCAACACCGAGATTCCCGGTATGCTCACCGTCGATGGGCGCATGGAGGGCGAGTTGCACAACGGTGACGTGGTGCGCATCGAACGCAGTCCATTGCGGGCGCGCTTTCTGCGCCTGCGCAATCGCTGCGACTTTTACTGCACCCTGGTCTCGCGCCTGACCCCGCGCAATGGCGAATAAGAATCTTAAGGGTGGGGGTTTGGGGGCGGGGTGCCCCGCCCCCAAACCCCGCTTTTTTCTATTGGTGAGATGATAGCGCCTGCGAAGATTTGTGGCATCCGCACCTCTTCGCAAGCATAAGCAAAGGATGAGTGCGTATGGAAGAAACGCTAGACGATATCCTGTACTGCCGCTGGCATCCCAAAGTGGAAACGGCGCTGCGCTGTTACCAATGCGGCGCGGCGATCTGTAGCAAATGCGCGCGGCGCACGCCTACCGGTTATATCTGCCCCGAGTGTCGCAAAAGCCACATCAAACGCTTCGACACGGCCCGCAATTACGATTTCATTATCGCTGCTGTTGTGTCGCTCGTGCTCGGCGCAGTGGCCAGCCTTATTCCCACCCTCCCTTTTGCGGGCTGGTATATCTTTTTCGCATCACCGTTGGCGGGGACGATCATCGTCGAGGCCGTTTCGTACCTGACCCGCCGCCGCCAAAACCGTCACTTGTGGAAAGTTGTCGTTGCCGCTGTCATCATTGGTAACCTGCCGATGCTGCTCATGTATGCCTTTGGTGGTTTTATCGTGTTCATGAGTGGAAGTTTCTGGGGGATCTTGGACATCTTCTTCACGTTGATCCATCTGCCCCTTGTTCTCGGCGCAATTATTTACCGGATGCGTCTGCGCTAACCAAACCATGGCCAATATCCTGCTGCTCACCCCCCAGGTTCCTTATCCGCCGCGCCAAGGGACGGCCCTACGCAACTGGGGCATCCTACGTGGACTGGCGGCCCACCATCGCGTTTCGCTGCTCACTTTCGCCGCACCGGACCAGCCCACCGAAGCCCCGCCGCCGCTGGCCGACATCGTCGAGCGCGTCGCCATCATCCCACAACCCACCCGCACCACCCGCGACCGTCTACGCGACTTGCTCACCACCTCCCGTCCCGATCTTACCCTGCGCCTCGAAAGCGCCGTCTTCCGCCAACAACTACAAACCTGGCTCGACACCTATCCCTTCGATTGGCTCCAAATCGAAGGTCTCGAAATGGCCCCCTATCTCCCCCACCGCTCCCTGTCTACCGTCGTCGCCAGTCTGCTGGCGCTCCGTCTACCGTCTACCATTTTTGACGCCCACAACTGCGAATACCTCCTGCAAAAACGGGCCGGTTTCGCCGACAAGCGCCGCCCGCGTCGCTGGCCGGCCGCGCTCTATTCCGCCATCCAATGGCGCAGATTGCGCCGCTACGAAGCCGCCGTCTGCCGCCGCGTCGATCTGGTGATTGCGGTGTCGGAGGCGGATGCACAGGCGTTGCGGCGCGTCGTCCCCGGCCTCGATCCACTCCTGCTCCCCAACGGCATCACGGTGGCCGAATATGCGGCGTTCACCGCAAAGGCCGAGCTGCACCAGCCGGCCTTCGTCTTCACCGGCACGATGGACTTCCGCCCCAACGTCGATGGCGCGCTGTGGTTCGCCACGAAGGTGTGGCCTCACATTCACGCCGCCCTGCCCGATGCCCACGTCTACTTCGTGGGCCGCCAGCCGCATCGTCGTCTTGATGCGCTGCGCGAACTGCCCGGTCTCGTCATCACCGGCTCCGTGCCCGATACGCGGCCCTACATCAACGCGGCGACCGTTTACGTTGTCCCGCTGCTCGTTGGCGGCGGCACGCGGCTCAAGCTGCTCGAAGCCACGTCGATGGGCAAGGCCATCGTCTCCACTACGCTCGGCGCGGAAGGGTTTACCCGACCGGAGGACGCAATGCTGCTGGCCGACGATCCGGCGGCCTTCGCTGAGGCGTGCGTCCGCCTGGCGCGTGATGCTGCCGCACGCGCGCAATGGGAAGTGCGCGCCCGCGCCTACGCCCACGCTTACGACTGGGATGTGCTCCTGCCGCCGCTGTTGGCGCGGTTGGAACAGTGATTTCTCGCTGTGGCCGGGCTCCTGACCGTGCCAACGCAAGTCATAATATCGATTGAACTTTTCCCCAACAGGCATAGAATAAAATCATGGTTGCCGAAGATCGGTTGGAACATTACCGTCGCCGTTACGCGGCCCTGAAGCCGGGGTGGGAACACGCGACGGCGCGCTTCCAGCGGTGGATCGCGGCGCGACTCACGCCCGACAGCCGCGTGCTGGATCTGGGATGCGGGCGCGGGGGCGTCGTCGAACGGCTCGGCGCGACCGGGCAGTGGTGCGGCTGCGATCCCGACCTCTATTCGCTTGAGGAACACCGCGCCGTGGGACTGCGACGTAGCCAGGTGCTTTCCGAGCGGCTGCCCTTTGCCGATGCCGCATTCGACGTGGTGATTGCGTCGTGGGTGCTGGAACATTTGCCGCACCCCCTGGCGACCTGGCGGGAGATCGCGCGCGTGCTGCGGCCGGGCGGGCGCTTCTTCTTTCTGACGCCCAATCGAGATCATCCTATCCCACGGGCAAGCGCGTGGCTGGCGCGATTGAAAGCCGTGCAAGCGCCGCTGGTGAACGCCATCTACGGGCGCGCGGCGGCGGACACATTTCCGGTCCATTATCGGGCCAATTCGTTCACAACGCTGGAGCACCTGGCGGTGCAGAGCGGACTGCACCTGGTCCAACTGGAATGGGTGGATGATCCATCTTACCTGGTGCTGACAGACGCGCGCTTTGCTCTGGCCGTCTGCCTGGAGATGCTGCTCCCGGCGACCTGGCGCGTCCATCTCGTCGGCGAATATGAAAAATAGGGTGATTTTCCCAACGTTCAACGGGCAACCTGTAACTATGCTCAAGGAGGTAGACAATGCCTGAACTTATGGATTTCCTCCTGCCCATGCTCATTTTGTTGCTCATCGGCATCATTGGGATTACGTTCTGGATCACGTGGGTCATTTTCAAGGCGCGCTACAAAGAACAGCTCAAGCCAGACAAAGCAGCGGAAGACAACGTACCGGCCTTCAATGTAGGACCGCGCGAGGTGTACCTGCTGGCGGTCGACCGGGCATCCAACGGCACGTGGGAGATCACGGTCAACGGCGAGTACTACCCTAACCTGGAAGCCGTCCCCGATGAGGCCGTGCGCCAGAATGTCGTCGCCGGGCTGAAGGAAGTCGTGGCTTTTGCCCGTAGTTACGTCCAGAAAGACCAGGCAGCGAAGAAACTGCGCGCGCCGCAGCAGCCGGTGTGCGAGCCTGCCACCCGCGCGGTTGCAATGCCTACGCCCCCCGCGCCGGCGCCGGATAACCGCATCCCGCCGACGGAAAAGCCGGCGACAACGCCGGCCGCGCCGCTCCCCACGGATAAGCTGCGCGTCTACCTCAAAGGTGAGCCGACGCTGAAGCGTTCCGACGCCGCACCGGCGTTCATGCCGGCCCTCGACCTGGCGCGCGAAATCGGCGAGATCGTGACGGAGATGCAGGCGCGCATCCCTGCGCTGGCCCAACGCTCCATCAAACTGCAAAATGCGCCGAGTGGCGGCGTGCACTTTGCCATCGACGGCATCGTCTACCCGAACGTGGACGAAATCCCCGATGCCGACATCCAGGCGTTGATCCGCGCCGCGACGAAGGAGTGGGAGCGTCGCTAATTTCGCACGAATTGTGGTATAGTATGTCGGCGGCGGATGATTACATCCGCCGCCTTTTTGACGACGCGATAAGGAAATAGGAACGCTACTAACATGCAATATCATATTTGGACGATCGGTTGCCAGATGAACATCGCCGACTCGCAGCGGGTCGCTGCCGGGCTGGAACGACTGGGCTACACGCCCGCCGAGCGCGCAGAAGACGCCGACATGATCATCCTCAACACGTGCGTGGTGCGCCAGCAGCCGGAGGACAAGGCCGTGGGCCGTTTGAATCAACTTCGGCGTGTCAAAGAGCGCCACCCGGAGCGGATTCTGGCGCTGATGGGCTGTATGGTCGGCGTGAAAGAAACGATGGCGCTGCAAAAACGCTTCCCCTGGGTGGACGCCTTCCTGCCGCCCTCCGATCCCACCGAATTGTGGGCGCTGCTCGCCGAACGCGGCCATCTGGACGAAGCGCAGACGCTCATCGCCGACGCCGAAGCGCGCCGTTTGGCGTTAGGCCGCACCGATACGATCCTCCCGCCCTCCGAGCAAGAGCACATCGTCAGCGCGCACTTGCCCATCGTGCTCGGCTGTTCGCACGCCTGCACGTACTGCGTTATCCCTTACCGGCGCGGCGCGGAGCGCAGCCGTCCGCCGGAAACGATTTTGGCCGAGGCGCGGCAGGTGGCGGCCCAGGGCGTCAAGGAGATCACGCTGCTCGGCCAGATCGTGGACCGCTACGGCTACGATTTGCCCGAATTTGCGCAGGCCACGGAAACCCCGCTCGTTACCCTATTGCGGCAGGTTCACGAGATCGAGGGGCTGGAACGGCTGCGCTTCCTCACCAGCCATCCCAACTGGATGAAAGACGATCTGCTGCGCGCCGTGGCCGACCTGCCCAAAGTGTGCGAGCATATCGAAGCGCCCATCCAATCCGGCGACGATGAGGTGCTGCGCCAGATGCGGCGCGGGTACACGGTGGACGACTACCGGCGGCTCGTGGCGCGCTTGCGGGAGACGATCCCTGGCGTATCCATCGCCACCGACATCATCGTGGGATTCCCCGGCGAGACCGAGGCGCAGTTCCAGCACACCTACGCTCTGCTGGCGGAATTGAAGCTGGACAAGGCGCACATCGCGCGTTACTCGGCGCGCCCGCTGACCGTCGCCACGCGCACGCTGAACGACGATCTGTCTCGCGCAGAAAAGGAGCGCCGGCGCAAGGCGCTGGATGACTTGCAAGCCAATATACTAGAGGAACTGAACGCCCGCTATCTCGGCCAGACCATCGAAGTGCTCGTCGAAGGGTACAACACGCGGCAAAAACGCTGGTTCGGACGCAGCCGCACCGACCGGCTGGTCTTCTTCCCGGCGGAGGGCGACTGGCGCGGGCGGCTGGCGCAGGTGAAGATCACGTGGACCGGGCCGTGGTCATTGATTGGAGAAGTTAAATTCTAAAAGATCCACCCCAGCATCATAAACACCAACCGCTGCGCGAAATTCAGCAGGAAGAAGGCGATCAGCGGGGAAAAATCCAGCCCGCCGAACGACGGCAACACGCCGCGAATGGGCGCAAGCAGCGGTTCGGTGATGTCCCACAGGAAGCGCATCACGCGGCTGGAGTAGGGGACGCGGATCCACTCGAAGAGGACACGCGCGAGCAGCGCCATACTGTATAAGTCGAAGACAAGCCCCAGGACGAAGACCAGCATCGCACCGATATTGCCGAGGGGGTCGCGGAACCACACCGGTACATTGGCCGCCAATTGCAGCACCCACACGATCAACGTCCGCCCCACCCAGATGACGATCAGCGCCAGCGCCAGCGACGCAAACGTGGAGATATCATAGCGGCGGTGTTCAGGGATGCCCAGGATTTTGCATGCCAGGTCGACCACGGGGTCGGTAACGAGCGTGAGAAAGCGCAGCACCGGATTCTGCGATGAGACCCGGAACAGGTGCAGCACAATGCGCACGATCAGGAGCAGGCCCAACAGGCCAAAGATCGCATCAAGTACACTGATAATCGTATTCAAAACCATGTCGTTCCCTCCAAAAGCTGGGGATTCGTAATTGGTAAATGGTAATTGGTAATCGGTAATCGGTAAACAGGAAACACTCAGTTCCTGACTCCTAGTCCCCAGTTACCAGTCCCCTATCGCAAGCGCAGATCGAAAATCATCTGCAAGAATTGGCGCCGATTGGCAGCCGGATTGGGATCGTCGTTCGTCATCGGGCGCGGACGGCCGTATTCTTCCAGCCACGTCGGCAGCAACTCGATGCTCAGCAGACGATTGTCGTAGAAGACCAGCCGATTCACGAATCCCTGCCGCCCCTCGTTCCACATTTGGTCGAAGAAGAAATTACCCAGGCCATAATGGATGAAGGTGTCGCCGTAGAATTCCATCGTCTGCGGTTGGTGCGCCTGGCTGCCCTGCACGTAAACCGGACCGAGATCGGCAAAGGTGCGGAAATCGTTGATCTGCCCGTTAAACGGCGTGTAGCTCTCCGTCTCGTATTCCTGGACGGTGAAGATCACGTTGTAGCCCTGAGCGCGCAAATCCGCGATCGTCGTCTGCAGATAGGCCAGATCGTCGGGATCGAGCGCCTTGCGTTCGAGCTGGCGGCATGAGAACACGCCGGGCAGTTCATCGGTGGCCCAGTCGTACGGATTGTCGACGCTGTTGCAGCCGATGAAGGCGATCTTATTCGGGCCATACTCGAACAAAGCCGGTTGACGCGCGTCGGTGTAATTTTCACCGCCGCCGAACCACTGCCAGCCGCGCTCTTTGTACAGTTCTAGCGTGTACCGCAACGGTGCGATACCTTTGTCCACCAGATGATTGCCGGTCAGCTCGATCACACTGGTATTGATAGCTTCCAGCAGGCCGATGTAACTGTCGTGTGAGCAGAACGACATCGTGCCGCTGCCCTCCGTCACACAATCGGACTTGAAAGAAACCTCATTGCTAATGTGCACGATATCGGCGGCGGCAAACCAGGGCCACACGTCTTGCGCCGGATAGGTGACGCCTTTGAGATCCATCAACCGGCCTGTCCCCCGCGCCATCGCCGTAACACCTGTCATCAATACGATGGTCATGGCTTCTGGGTTGCGATTGTTGAACGTTTCGGGCGCGCGCGGCAGTAAGGACAGCGTTTCAGGGCGGACGGCGCTGCCCCAGTAGAGAGGCAGGGTGAGCGGATAAGCCGCCATATCCGCGGCTTTGTCCAACAGTGAAAGGCCATTCACACGCAGCACTTTCCAGCGGGGTTCAAGCGAATCAAACGGGACGATGGCCCAGGCGTTCATCTGCTCTGCCGTAGTCAACAGCTCGGAGGCGGCGATGACCTGCAACGTGCCCTCGGCGGAAGCGCCCCACAGCGTGCTGATGGCAGCGCGGGTATCATCGGTGACGAGCAAAGGCCGTTCCGTGAAAGGCCCGGCGGGCGTTCCGGCCCACATCGAGCGCACGTCGGCGATAGTCACGTCGTCATCCACGGTGAAGAAGGGGGCGACGACGGCATACGTCCACGTCCCCAGCGGGACGGCGTTGGCAAGGGGGACGACATCCACCAGCGTGTCCGCGTGGGTCACGTCGTCGGTCCAGACGAAGTAGGCAGAAGCCTCGGCGATGGCGGCACGCAGCCGGACGCAAGCTCCCTCGGGCACGCCGGGCGCACAGCCGGCCGTCACCGGGAAAGCGGGCGTCGGTGTGGGCGACGGCGGGACGGGCGTGGGCGTCGATGTGGGCGTGGGGGGGATGGGCGTGCGTGTGGGGGTGGGCGTCGGTCCAATCGTGGGGGTAGCGCAACCGGTGAGCGCCAGCAGCCCCAGCAGCGCCGGGCAAATCAAACGACGAATCAAATTTTGGGCACGCGCCATAAGCAACCTCGTTGCGCGATTCGGAAATCGCGGCCAAACATTTTCTGGGGCATTGTGTCCGGTTGTGGGATTTTGTCAAGGCGGGGTTGGGCGCAACAAAAAACAGGTTGGGCGAACCAACCTGCTGTGTGGGCGATACAAGACTCGAACTTGTGACCTCTGCGATGTCAACGCAGCGCTCTAACCAACTGAGCTAACCGCCCGTTACGTGAGAGATTATAGCACGCTTTGTGATTAAGACAAGGCGCTGGCGCGCGGATTACAACCCGCCTCTCCCCACAGCGCCTTTACAACGCTTGAGGCGGATTACAATCCGCCTCTCCCCGCTGCGGCGGATTGTAGTCCGGCGCAAGCAGGCTGTACCGCAGGTTCGGCGCTGCGCTTATGGAAACAACCACAATCTGGAAATCTGCTATAATTCATCACGGTCTAACTCGAAAGGACACCCAAATTGGCGCGCCATCGTAAGCGAAAAAGTGTAATTTTCGAAAATATCATCACCACCATCTCGACGAATTTCATCAACCTGCAACCGGATGAAATCGACGCCGAGATCAACCGCGCCCTGCGCACCATCAGCCAGGCCACGCGGGTAGAGCGCAGTTGCGTGGTGGTCTTTTCCGGCAGTGCCGATGCTGCACAGGGCGGCAGCCGCCCCGCAACCTGCACCCACGCGTGGAGCGCGCCGGAGATTGTGGCGCAGAATCGCCCGCTGGACACCGTCTCGGCGACAACGTGGCCCTGGCTCCGGGCGCGCCTCGCCCGCGGGGAAATCGTCAACGTTCCACTCGTCTCCGCCTTGCCCGCCGAAGCCGAAGTCGAACGGCGTGTGTGTCGCGCCCAGGGCATCCAATCATTCGTCGTCATCCCGATGACCTATCGTGGTGACGTGGTGGGCTATCTGAAATTCGACGCGCTGCGCACGCAGAAGACGTGGTCCGATCACACCATCGCCCTGCTCAAGACCGTGGGGGAGATCTTCGTCAATGCACTGGAACACAAGCGCGCGCAAGAGGCGCTGCAACTCGCCAACCTGACGTTGGAGGCGCGCGTCAGGGCGCGCACACAGGAAATCGAACGGCGGCAGCGCGTCGCGGAGGGCCTGCGCGACATCCTGGTCGTGCTCAACTCAGACCGTCCCATCGGTGAAATTCTGGATTACCTGGTGGCGCAAGCGTGCGTGCTGTTGGATTCCAGCGCCTGCGTGCTCTACCGCGTTCATCAGGAAGAGCGCCGCATCCTCGTCGAAGCCAGCTTCGGCCTGCCGGAACCGTTCCTCGCCATCAAGAGCTTGCCCTTGCACGCCTGGCGCTTTTTGGGCCACGGCGAACCGGGCGGGCTGAACTTCGACCGGCAGCCCTATGCCATCGCGGACCTGGGCCCTGGCGGACTTGACGCCTTCTCTGTCGTCGGGTTGGTCGAGCAGGATGCGGCGCTGGCGCCTGCTGTGCGCGACTGGCGGCAGGCCACAGTCGATCATTACCGCGCGCTGCTCACCGTGCCTTTGGTGATCAAGGAGGAATTCTACGGCAGCCTGGGGTTCTACTACGCCGATTCGCGCCAGTTTTCGGAGGAGGACATCCGGCTGGGGATGAGCTTCGGCAACCAGGCCGCGCTGGCTATCGAGAACGCCCGCCTGCGCGTGCAGGCCGAACAGGCCGCCATCCTCCAGGAACGCAGCCGGCTGGCCCGCGACCTGCACGACTCGGTGACGCAGTTGCTCTACAGCCTCACACTGCTGGTCGAAGCCGGGCGGCGGCTGGCGCGGAGCGGCGACTGGGCGCGCGTGGACGAGGCGCTGGCGCGGCTCAGCCAGATCAGCCAGCAAGCGTTCAAGGAAATGCGCCTGCTGGTCTACGAACTGCGCCCGCTGGCGCTGCGGCGCGCGGGGCTGGTGCGGGCGCTGCAACAACGCCTGGATACGGTGGAGCGGCGCGCCGGGATCGAAGCCACACTGACCGTCGATGGCAACGTCGAATTGCCCGCCCGTCTGGAAGAGGAACTGTATCACATCGCGCAAGAGGCGCTCAACAACGCGCTCAAACACGCCGCCGCGACCACGATCACCGTGTACATTCTCACGGACGAACGGCACATCGCCATCGAAATCCGCGACGACGGCAAGGGTTTGGACCTGAGCGCCGCGAGCGGCGAAGGTGGCATCGGCTTGAGCAGTATGCGCGAGCGGGCCGAGAAGTTGGGCGGAACGTTGACGATCACCTCCGTGCCGGGGCAGGGAACAACAGTCAATGTCACCGTCAGTTTGTAAGCACGCTGTTGCTCTCTAGTACACGGATGAACACGGATTCTACGGATAGATTTCTAGAAAGAAATCCGTGACATCCGTAAAATCCGTGTCTAATTCTTTACAAAGCTGTGGCCGGTCTCCGGGCGCGCCACCCATAACGAGGGACAACGATGAATGAAACGATTCGCATTTTGATCGCCGACGACCACGCCATCGTGCGCGAGGGGCTGCGTTGGCTGATTGCGACCGAGCCGGGCATGGAACTGGTCGGCGAGGCTGCCGACGGCGTCGAAGCGGTGGCGCAAGCGCGCGAATTGCACCCCGACATCATCCTGATGGACCTGGTCATGCCGCACAAAGGCGGCATCGAGGCCATCGGCGAAATCAAACAGGCGATGCCCGACGCACGCATCCTGGTCCTCACCAGCTTCGCCGAAGACGACAAGGTCTTCCCGGCGATCAAGGCCGGCGCGTCGGGCTATTTGCTCAAAGATACCGCGCCTCAAGACCTGCTACGGGCCATCCGCGACGTCTACCAGGGATTGCCCACCATGCACCCCGCCATCGCTCGCCGGGTGATGCAGGAATTGCAGCGCCCCTCCGATTTGCCACCTACCGCCGAGCCGCTGACCGAGCGCGAGGCCGACGTGCTCCGATTGGTGGCGCGCGGCCAGGCGAACGAGGAAATTGCCAAGACACTATTCATCAGCGAGCGCACCGCGCGCACTCACGTCAGCAACATCCTGCGCAAACTGCATCTGGCGAATCGCACCCAGGCGGCGCTGTACGCGCTGCGCGAGGGACTGGTCAACCTCGAAAACAAGCCAGAAAAGTGAGCGCGAAAAGGAGAACTTGAGATGAGCAAAACTATATCACCACGGAAATATCAGAGCTATGACGTCAAATCGCCAAATGGAGCCATCGTGCTGCGAGTAGAGACCAAAGACAAACTGCGCTGGGCGGTCCAGCACAAGGGTGAGCCGGTCATCGAACCATCGCCCATCGCGTTGCGCCTCGAAAGTGGCGAAGTATTGGGCGACCTTGCCGGCGTGAAATCGTTCGAAACCCGACATATCGATACGGAATTCAAGGCCATCAACTTCCGCCGGGCCGTCGTCAAGGATCGCTACACGCACCTGTTCATCCAGTGCGAAGACGATTTCGGCGTCGAATTCCGTGTGTACGACGACGCGGTCGCCTACCGGTTCTTCATCCAAAGGCCGGGGGAACTCGTCATCGCCAACGAGGAGGCCAACTTCAACTTCACTGCCGACCATCACGCCTTCATCCCGTACCTGAGGGATTACCGAGAAGGTCAGATTTTTGTTTCCTCTTTTGAATCCCCCTATACCGAGCAAAAACTGTCGGAATTCATGCCCGGCGCGGTGGCGATTTTGCCGCTGCTGGTGGACATGGGCAACGGCAAAAAAGTCGTCATCCTGGAGGCCGACCTGGAAGACTACCCCGGTATGTACTTGAACTTCAACCCAACCGGCAGCGGATTCCAGGGCGTGTACGCCCCCTACCCGTTGGATGTCAGACTCGGCGGGGCGCATCTAGGGGAGTTTGACGGCGGCGGTGAGGGGATCAACGTCATCCCCACGCGCCGCGCCGACTACATCGCCAAAACTGCCGGCGCGCGCACGTTCCCCTGGCGCGTCATCGTCATCAGCGAGGCGGACAAAGACCTGTTGAACAACGACATCGTCCAAAAGCTGGCTTCTCCGCCGCGGCTCGATGACGTGTCCTGGATCGTCCCCGGCCAGGTGGCGTGGGATTGGTGGAACGATTACAACCTCACCCACGTGGATTTCCGGGCCGGGATGAACACGCCGACCTTCAAGTACTACATCGATTTCGCGGCGGCGAACAGGGCGAAATACATCATCATCGATGCGGGGTGGTCTGCCGGACTCGATCTCACTAAACTCAACCCCAACGTCAACGTGCCAGAAATCGTGGCATACGGCAAGGAAAAGGGCATTGGCGTCATTCTCTGGGCCACCTGGTACGCCATCACACAACAGATGCACGAGGTTTTTCCCAAATACGCGGCTATCGGCGTCAAGGGATGGAAAATCGACTTTATCGACCGGAACGATCAAATCGCTGTCGCTTCGACCTACGAAATCGCCAAACTGGCCGCGGAATACAAGCTCATGGTGGATTACCACGGGGTTTTCAAACCCACCGGTTTGCAGCGCACCTACCCCAACGTGGTGGGCTACGAAGGCGTCTACGGGCTGGAGAACTTCAAATGGGCCGACATGGACGCGCCGCGCTACGCCGTGACGATCCCGTACACGCGCAATATGGCCGGTCCAATGGACTACACCTCCGGCGCGATGATCAACGCCACCCAGGCCGACTTCAAAGCGCGCAACCACGCCCCGATGAGCAAGGGCACGCGCTGCCACCAGTTGGCGCAGTACGTCGTCTTCGAGGTTCCCATTCAGATGCTATCCGACAGCCCCACGCTGTACATGCGCGAACAGGAATGTACCGATTTCATCACCAGCATCCCTACCGTCTTCGACGAGACAGTCCCCCTGGACGGCAAAGTGGGCGAGTACGTCGCCATCGCACGCCAAAAGGACGGCATCTGGTACGTGGGCGCGATGACCAACTGGGAGGCGCGGGAGTTGACCCTGGACCTCGCCTTCCTGGAAGAAGGCCACTACCAGGCCGTGGTTTTCAAGGACGGCGTCAACGCCGACCGTGAAGCCACCGACTACAAGAAGGAAGTCCTCACCGTCACAGCCGGCCATCGCCTGAAAATCCATCTTTCCAATGGCGGCGGCTGGGCGGCAAGGATAGAAAAGACGAAATAAACATTCAGGGGTGCGGCAAAAACCAGGTTTTTGCCGCACCCCTTGTCCCCTTTACTACGTCATTTGACGTACCCCACCTCCGATAAAAATCCGTCTTTTGTCGCGCCGCGAAACCGTCCTTATGACCGATGTGCAACCGACGGAATCGTGTATGATAAAGTCGTGATCGAGCGACAACAACAAACTCAGGTGCAACGCCCTTCTTATTGAACGTAGCGCGTTGCACCTGATTGTGTGAGTAAGGAAGGATGCTATGGGCGCACAAATGCCGGTTCTGGTGGTGGCAAAACCGGGGCCGCTTCGGGATAGTCTGGTGACACTGTTGAAGTCACTGCCGCAGGTTTCCACGGTGGAGCAAGCGAATACCGCTTCGTCGGCCCTGCGGACGGTCGAAAGCAAACGACCGGCGCTGGTGGTGGTGGATTCCAATCTGCCCGGCGACGAAGCCTGGACGGTGCTCAACCAGCTCAAAACCCGGCGTCCCGCAGTGCGCTGTGTCGTGCTTTCCGACACGGTGCAGCACTACCGCCGGGCTGAAGCCGCCGGCGCGAGCCAGGCGCTCCTCAGCGGCACCCCGGCCCCCAAACTCTCGGTCGCCCTGGAAGGATTGCTACGATAGAGCTTTCAGCTATCAGTGTTCAGCTTTCAGACAGCATAGCGCGGCATAGCAGAATACTTCCATAAATGCCAAAGCTGAAAGCTGACGGCTGACAGCTAACATCTAAAAGAGAGAGGAAGTGAAGGAGATGGAAGAACAACTTTTCGGTTTGGAATTGGAAGAGCCTCCTGGCCCAGGAAGCTGGCATCGTGTATGGCAAAACGTTTCGCCTGAGCAGTGGAACGATTGGCGTTGGCAGCTCGCCCACCGGCTGAGTTCTGTAGAGGATTTTTCCCACATTCTGCACTTAACCCCCGATGAGATTGCTGGCCTTTCTGCACCCGGCCACTTTCACGTCGATGTGACACCCTATTTCGCCAGCCTGATGGACCCGGACGATCCGAACTGTCCCATCCGGCGGCAAGTGATCCCAACCGCGCAAGAACTGGTCCCGTTCGATGCGGAAATGGCCGACTCGCTCGGCGAGGACGCCCATTCCCCGGTCGCCGGGCTGGTGCATCGCTACCCCGACCGCGTCCTGATGCTGTTGACGACGCAGTGCGCCAGCTATTGCCGCTTCTGCACGCGCAGCCGCCTGGTCGGCGACAGCCACGTGATGTTCAACTCCGCCTCCTACGAGCAACAGTTGGACTACATCGCCGCCACGCCCGAAATCCGCGACGTGCTGCTCTCCGGCGGCGATCCACTGACGCTGCCGCAGAACGTACTGGAGCGCATTTTGTTCCGCCTGCGCGCCATCCCCCACGTCGAAGTCATCCGCATCGGCTCGCGCGTGCCCGTCTTCCTGCCGCAGCGCGTCACCCCGGAGCTGACGGCGATGCTGGCGAAGTACCATCCCGTGTGGATGAACATCCACTTCAACCACCCGAAGGAAATTACGCCGGAAGTGGAACAGGCATTGGCGCGCCTGGCGAACGCCGGCATCCCCCTCGGCAGTCAGACCGTGCTGCTGGCCGGGGTCAACGATTGCCCGAACGTCATCATGGCGCTCAACCACAAGCTGGTGAAGAACCGTGTGCGCCCCTACTACCTCTACCAGTGCGACCTTGTCCACGGTGCGGGGCACTTCCGCACGCCGGTCGCAAAGGGCCTGGAGATTATGGAAGCGTTGCGCGGACACACGTCCGGCTTCGCCATCCCCACCTACGTCATCGACGCGCCGGAGGGCGGCGGCAAGGTGCCGATTCTGCCCAACTACCTGCTGAGCATGTCGGATACCAAGGTCATCGTCCGCAACTACGAAGGCTTCATCACCGCCTACACACAGCCCACCGATTACCAGGGCCACAATCCGGCGACCTGCCCCTACTGCCAGAGCCGCCGCAACGAGGCCGGGCAAGAGGGCGTCGCGGGTCTGCTGTCGGGCCAGCGCCGCGAGATCGCGCCGCAGCAGTGGCACGAGACGCACGCGCGCATCCCGCAGACTCCGGCCCCCGCGCCCTTCGTCGTCCAGCGCGAAATGGTGGAACGCTAAATGGGACTGCGCATCGCCGTCGTCGCCAATCGCAAATATGCCGTCAACCCTCCGACCGGCGCGCCGCCTGACGCGCTGGCCGAGTACGATGCCGAGGAAACCGTCCAGGGCATCCAGGACGCATTGCGCGAACTCGGTCACGAGTCGTTCTTCCTGGAAGGCGACGAGACCTTCATCGACGCCGTGCGCGCCGCCCGCCCCGACATCTGCTTCAACATCGCCGAGGGATTGCGCGGCGATTCGCGCGAATCGCACGTCCCCGCCGTGCTGGAGATGCTGGCCCTCCCCTACACCGGCTCGAAGGTGCTCACGCACGCCATCTCGCTGGACAAAGCGATGACCAAGCGCATCTGGCGCGACGCGGGGCTGCCCACCGCGCCGTTCCAGTCCTTCCAGCACGCGGACGAGCCGTTGGATGAACGCCTGAGCTTCCCGCTGTTCGTCAAACCTTCGCGGGAAGGGTCGGGAATGGGAATCAACGCCAACTCCATCGTCCACACCGAAGCGGAGTTGCGCGTGCAGGTGGAATGGGTCATCCGCACCTACCGCCAACCGGCGCTGGTCGAAACGTACCTGCCGGGCCGCGAGTTCACGGTCGCGCTCGTTGGCAACCGTTACGCGCCGGGGGACGCGCCTCGCTCCGATTTCTACGACGCCGACGGCTATCACGTTTTCCCTATCGAGGAAATTGATATGTCGCGCTCTGAGATACCGGGCGTGTACAACACCGAGGCCAAAGGCTTTGCGCCGGTCAACGTCGGCGGACCGCAGTTCCACTGCCCGGCGGACCTGCCGGAGGAGGCGACCGCGACCATCAAAGCGTTGACGGTGCGGGCCTTCGAGGCGCTCAACGCGCTGGACGTGGCGCGCGTGGACTTCCGCCTGGACGCCGACGGCGCGCCGCAGCTCGTCGAAATCAACACACTGCCCGGCCTGCGCCCCGAATTCAGCGACATGTGCATCATCGCCAAAGCGGAAGGCGTCAGCTACCAAACGCTCATCGCCGAAATTCTCAACCTGGCGCTTGAGCGGTATGATTTTCTATCAGCAGATCAAGCAGATTTAGCAGATTAAGAGTATTAAAATCTGCTTAATCTGCTAAATCTGCTGACAAATAAGCCATGCACACCATCTACACCGACCGTCATCACGGGCACGCCACAGACGACCTCGTCATCGACGGGCAGCCCATCGAATACCTTGAAACGCCAGCCCGCGCAGAAGCGATCCTCGCCGCCGTGCGGGCCGCGCAGCTTGGCCCGATTGCGCCGCCGACCGACTACGGCCTCGCGCCGATCCTCGCCGTCCACGATGCGGATTTCGTGACGTACCTGCGAACGGCTTACGCGCAGGGCGCCGCCTACTTCGGCGAACCGCGCCCGGTCATCGCCGGCCGCGACGACGTGACATCCGAACGCGCGCCGCACTGCCCGGAAGATTTCCCCGGCCGGCGCGATTACTACACCTATGATTACGAGGACCCCATCCTTGAGCTGACGTGGGACGCGGCCTATTGGAGCGCGCAATGTGCCCTAACGGCGGCAAATCTCGTCTGCAACGGGAATGGCGGCCGCACCACGAACGGCGTCTGCGCCGCCTATGCCCTCTGCCGCCCACCCGGTCACCACGCGATGCCGGATCAGTACGGCGGCTTCTGCTACCTCAACAATGTCGCCATCGCCGCGCGCTATCTGCAAGCGGACGGCCCTGTCGCCATCCTCGACCTCGACTACCACCACGGCAACGGCACGCAGGCGATCTTCTACGCAGACCCGGCGGCGCTGTTCTGCTCGTTGCACGCCGACCCGGAGTGGATCTACCCGTTCTTCTGGGGAAGGGCCGACGAGCGCGGCACAGGGGTGGGGCTGGGACTCAATCATAACTGGCCGCTGCCGCTGCATATAGACGACACGGCCTATCTCGCGGTATTGGACGAGGCACTCGGCGTCATCAAAGACTTTGCGCCGCGCTACTTGCTCGTCTCCCTGGGACTGGACGCGGCGGAAGGCGATCTCATCGGCAAATTCCGCATCACCACAGACGGCTTCCGCGAGATCGGGTGGCGGGTTGCAGCGCTCGGGCTTCCCACGGTGATCGTCCAGGAAGGCGGCTATCGAATAGAGACGTTGGGCGACAATGCGGTAGCGTTTTTGAAGGCGTTTGAAGCGTAGCCGCGCTTTCCATAGCGCGTTCCAGTTCCAGTTCCAGCGCGGTATGGAAACCGCGACTACTTATCCAAATCCTGCATCATCGCCCAGGCAAAGCGGGAGGCTTTTTCTAACCCCGCAGGAACGAGGTTTTCCACGTTGTCGCTGGTCTGATGCCAGTTTTCCAGCCAGCCATCGGGGCCGAACCCCGACAGGCACACCCCGCGATAGCCGCGCACGTTCAGCGCGCCGACTTCCTCGCCGATGACCATCTCCCGCCCCTGGATATCCATTTCGGGATGTTGGCGGCTGGTACGTTCAGCCCACGCCAGCGATTCGGCATCCGGGCGATAGGCCGAGAGCAGCAAAAATCCCGTGTGGCGTGTGACGTAGGCGATTTCTTCAGTCCCCACCAACTCAACATCGAGAAACCAGGCATCACGCAGCCGGTCGCCGTAAGCATCGAGCAGGGCCTGCGCGCCCAGGCAGCCGGTTTCTTCCGCGCCGGTGAACGCCAGCCAGACTTCGGTGTGGCGCAATGGCTGCTGTTGGAGTTGTGCCGCCAGTCCTAGCAGACAGGCGACCGCGCTCGCGTTATCGCTCGCGCCAGGGATGTAAGGGCCTGTTTCGTCGTACAGCGCGATCAGCAAACTGGCGATGACCGCCCACAGGCTGGTAGAACGCTAGAGCGTATACGCACTAGCGAGAGCCGTCATGCCGCCCGCAGCCGTCCCACCCGGCTGCGCGTCCCCAAAAGATTGCTCGCCAGGGTTAACGCCAGGGAATTGCCAACCGCGTAGCCCCAGGTATCCGGTGTGAGGAACGGCAACGTTTCGATCTCGTCGTAGCCGAGTTCGCTGAGCACCTGGCGGATGTACTGCCGCGCGCGCATCTCCGCCGGGTGTCCCGCCGGGCGCGGCCCGATTTCCTCCGCGAGTTTGCGGACGTGGGGCATCAATGCATCGGATCGTAGTGCATCGGTCATAGATTGTCCCTCCAAATATTGGTGTCATCGAATGTGAATTATACTGTGACGAATTAGCGACTCGCCCTTTCTTCACGGTCCTCACCTGCTCGTTCAAAACTTGGAAAGGTGTGGTATGATAAGAACATCAGATACAAATGGAGGTAGAGCAATGACGCAATTGCGCACGCGCAGCGTGCCTCTGGAACAGCTTGCCCGGCTGATCCGCCGACTGGACCGTCGCCAGAAAGCGGCGCTCATCCGATTGGTGCCGGAGTTGCAGACCATCCGTCCAGACGAATTGGTTTTGCCCGCCGGACAGAATGATTTGCTAGCCTACTTCGAGGCCAAAATTGCTGCGTTGCCCGAAACTTGCCCGTTGCGTGATAACGATCTCTTCTTGGGCGGCCTGACCGTCGCCGAGTTTTTCGCCGCACCGGAAGCAGAGCAAGCGCGTATTTGGGATGTCGCACATACGGAAGCGCTCCAAACACTGGACGACTATGAACACCCCGTCCGCTCCGATGCGGTGCCTGCTCGATAAAAACCTCGTCCGCTACATCCTCACCGGATTGCATTACGGACGGTTACGTCCCCTGACGCCTCTGGAAACCGGCGCGCTCTCGCTTTGGCGGGCCGCTGAAGAACACGGTGTAACGCTCTTTGTCAGCCTATACACTTTTAACGTACTTCAACGTCTACAACCATACTCACTTGCTCAAGTTGTGCTTAACACGATGCCGGCTCTTTCGCCTACCCGGTATCATCCACGTTGGGCGCGGCGTATCCGGGAGAGCACCGGATTATCCCGCGAAGATGCAGCGATGATAGCACTCGCCAGTTTTGGCAGTAACGAGGCCGGTGACATTTTGAGCGTCCATTGGTTAGCGACGAGCGACCAACCGTTGCTCAATGGGTATCGCGCCACATTGCCCAGGCTGGAGCGGCGTTTTCGCGCGATGACCGCGCAGTTGCCTGCGCCATTTTGTGATGCGGCTTTGCCTTGTCTGATGACGCCAGATGAACTACTGGCGCGTTGGCAAATCTAGCTTTTATCCCCCAATCACCAACTCCCCATCACCCGGACGTTCTCCGCTCCGACGATGCCAGCGACCTGCTCTTTGAGATGCGGCGTATAACAGGTCCGCTCGTTGGGGAAGAGGAGTTCCACAGGCTTGCCGCGGTCATTTTCGAGATAGACGACGAAATTGTCCTGCCCTGATTCGGCCTTGAGCAGGTTGTGCAGTCGCGCCAATCGCGCAAAATCCTGGGAAGCATCGCCGGTGCGCGGCAGGGTGACGTAGACAGTCGCGGGCGGCGCGGGAGGCTCCTCGGGTGGAGGGGGTGTGTCATAGCGTTCTCCATCGCCGCCGGTTGATAGCGGGGCCGGCGCCAGGGGCGATGTGACAGACTGTGTAGCGCGCGTCCGCGCGAAAGCGCCGTCGCCGTTGCTCCCAGACGGGTTGAATGGCGGGGAATCATCGGTAAAATCCGGCTCTGTCCCGTAGAACGGCGAGGCTTCGGCGACAAAAGGCGGCGCGTCATAAGGCATCGCCGAATACCCGCCGTTGCCAGCAGGCCGCATCAATTCGTGCGGCTCCTTGAACCAGTCCGCCAGCAACGAGTGTTCCTCACGGTCCTGGCGGTTATCCAACTTCCCACTGACGACGACGATATTTTCAACGACAAACTTGTCCTTGAAGCGCTCATATACACGCGGGAAAACGGTCACGTCCACCGCGCCGCCGGAGCCTTCCAGGGTGACGAAGGCCATCGTGTCGCCCTTCTTCGTGGCGATGCGGCGCACGCGCTGGACCATCCCCACCAGCGTCAACTGCTGCCCCAGGGCCTCCGTCGCCAGGCGATCTACCGTGGTGTTGACCAAATCCTGCCGCAATAGTTCGTTTTCCTGCTGCGCTAAGGGATGCCGGGAAAGATACGTGCCGAGCAACTCCTTCTCCCATTCCAGCAGCCGCCGCTCCGGGATCGCCGGGACGAAAGACGGCGGCTTGATCGTCTGCGTGGCGCCGGGCATCACGTCGAAGAGTGAGAACTGGCCCACATCGCGGGCGTTGTGCACTTGCCCGCTCGCGCCGATGAGCGTATCGATCAACGTCAGCAGCGCAGGCCGAGGCCCAAAATCGTCCAGCGCGCCCGCCTGGATCAGACATTCGAGCGCCTTGCGGTTGAGCTTGCGCAAATCCACGCGGTCGGCGAAGTCGTCCAGCGTTTTGAAAGGACCGCGCTCGCGGCGGGCGTCCACGACGAGCCGCATGATCTCGTCGCCCACATTCTTGATCGCGCCCAGGCCGATGCGGATGGCGCGCGCGTCGCCGGCATGCTCGATGGTGAATTCTACTTCTGAGCGGTTGATGCACGGGCGCAGCACCTCCAAACCGCTGCGGCGCGCTTCGGCGATGAGGAAGCCGAGTTTTTCGATATTGTGGCGCTCGGTCGTCATCAGGGCGGTCATAAATTCCAGCGGGTAGTGGGCCTTGAGATAGGCTGTCTGCGTAGTGATGACGGCGTAGTCGGTGGCGTGTGCGCGGTTGAAGCCGTAGCGGGCAAAGAATTCGATGTCGGCCCAGACCTTTTCGGAGACTTCCTCGGGAATGCCCTTTTTGAGCGCCCCCTCGAGGAACATCTGCTTGTGCTTATCCATGAGATAACGGATTTTCTTCGCCACCGCTTTGCGGATGCCGTCAGCCTCGCCGGGTTTGTAGCCGGCCATAGCGACGGCGATTTGCATGATCTGTTCTTGATAGACGATAATTCCGTATGTATCATCCAGTATATTTCGCAAAATCGGATGATGAAATTGTATTTCTTCCTCACCGTGCATCCGGCGGATGTAGGAGGGGATGTTTTCCATCGGGCCGGGGCGGTAGAGAGCGACCACCGCGATGATATGCTGGAACTGATCCGGGCGCATCTCGCGCAGAATCCGCCGCATGCCCGATCCTTCCACCTGGAAGATGCCGGTCGTCTCGCCGCTGGCGAGCAGTTCGTATAGCTTCATCACGTCAGCGTCTTGCTCCGGGTCGTCGGGAACGCGCTCGTAGGGGATGGTGTTCATCGTCAACACGCGCCCGTGCTCTTTCTCGATCCACTCGCACGTCTTGCGCACGTGGGTGATCGTCCGCAACCCCAGGAAATCGACTTTGAGCATCCCCAGCATTTCGACGATTTCCATCGGCCATTGGGAAACGATGCCGATGGGGCCTTCGCCGCTTTCGCCTTTGGTGGGGCGGTGCAGCGGCATATAGTCTATCAGCGGGCGGTCGGAGATGAGGATGCCCGCCGCGTGGGTGCTGGCGTGGCGCGTGACGCCTTCGACTTCCATCGCCGTATCCAGCAGCTTTTTGACGTAGGGAACGGTATCGTACAGCTCCTTGAGGTCGGGGACTTCTGCCAGCGCCTGGGCGATGGAGACCGGTTTGCCGGGCACGTTGGGGACCAGGCGAGCCGCGCGGTCCACCTCGCTGAGGGGAATGTCGAGCGCGCGGCCCACGTCGCGGATGGCGGCGCGCGCGCCGAGCGTCCCAAAGGTGATGATGGCGGCGACGCGGTCCGCGCCGTAGCGCTCGGCGGTGTAGGCGATCAGTTCCTCGCGGCGGTCATCGGGATAGTCCAAGTCGATGTCGGGCATGGAGATACGGTCGGGATTGAGGAAGCGTTCGAACAGCAGGCGATTCTTGAAGGGATCGACGCTGGTGATGCCCAGGGTGTAGGCGACTACGCTGCCCGCGCCGGACCCGCGCACGTTCCACCAGATATCGCGGGCTTTCGCCGCCTCGCACAAATCCCACACGATGAGGAAGTAGTCGTCGAAGCCCATCGTGTGGATGATGCCCAGCTCGTATTCCAGGCGCTCCACCACCTCCGGTTCCTGCGCGCGCTCCGCGCCGTAGCGCCAGACGAGGCCCCGGTAGCAGAGGTCGCGGAGGAACGTCGCCGAATCGCCGCGCCCTTCGGGGACCGGGAACGTGGGCAGGTGATACGGCGGCGCGAATTGCAGTTCGACGTTGCACTGCTCGGCGATTTTGACGGTGTTCGCCAGCGCTTCGGGCAGATGGGCGTAGAGCCGCGCCATCTCTTCCGGCGAGCGCATATAGTACGAAGGGTCGGTCATCCGCATACGGTTCGTCTCGTTCACCGTTTTGCCCGTGCCGATGCAGAGCAGCACGTCGTGGGCGTCGGCCTGTTCGGGCCTGGCGTAGTGGATGTCGTTGGTGGCGACCAGCGGTACGCCCATCTCGCGCCCCAATTCGACCATCTGCCGGTAGACCGGCTCGAATTCGGGGATGTCGTGGCTTTGCAGCTCGAAGTAGAAGCGGTCGGGGAAGTGCGCTTGATACCAGCGGACGGCTTCACGGGCCTGGTCGGTTTGCTTTCGGAAGAGCAATTGCGGGATTTCGCCCTGCGCGCAGGCTGTGAGCGCAATCAGGCCCTCGCTGTGCTGCGCGAGGACGTCTTTGTCGATGCGCGGTTTGTAATAGAAGCCTTCCAGTTGCGCGATGCTGGCAAGTTTGAGCAAATTCTGGTAGCCGGTCTGGTTTTGCGCCAGGAGGATGAGGTGATATGGCTTCTCATTGTGAACGCGGTCGAAGCGCGAATTCTGCGCGACGTAGGCTTCTACTCCAATAATGGGCTTGATCTCGGCAGCTTTGCACGCCTTGTAGAAATCCACCACGCCGAACATCGCGCCATGATCGGTAATCGCCAGGGCGGACATGCCCAAGTCTTTCGCATACGTCGCCAGGGCTTTCACACTGCTCAAGCCATCCAGCAACGAGAACTCCGTGTGTGTGTGCAAATGCACGAAATCCGCCATCCCCGTCCTCCACAATAAGCCGTTGCAGGTACAACGTTGAAAACCAGACGTAGGGTCCACGAAGCTCCCTGGATTCCAGGGAGATGCGCATATTCTACAGCCAAAATTATGCTTGGCAAGGCCATCCTCCTCGAATTTGACTATGTGGGATAAGAAAATATCATTGCTTTGGAAGGGAAAATGAGATACCTCAAATACCATGCGTTAGGCAACGACTATATCGTAGTACGCCCCGACCCGTTTGGAGTCGAGCTGTCTCCAGATCGTGTGCGCACGATTTGTCATCGAAACTACGGCATAGGGTCGGATGGCATTCTCTACGGTCCTCTAGAAAGCGTTGTGTGCGATTTTGGCCTGCGTATCTTCAATCCGGACGGCAGTGAAGCCGAAAAGAGCGGGAACGGCCTGCGCATCTTTGCGCGTTTCCTCTACGACGAGGGCATGGTGAATGAGCAGCCTTTCTCGGTCGAAACGCCCGGCGGGATGGTTACGTGCACAGTCGAAAAAGGGGGCGGCAGCGTTGCCGTCCAGATGGGAGAAGTGAGCTTCGACAGCCGGCGCATCCCCGTCACCGGACCGCATCGCGAAGTCTTGAACGAAGCGATTTGCATTGGCGGAAAGACGTTCACGTTTTGCGCCGCAACCATCGGCAATCCCCATTGCGTTATATTCAGCGACGCGCCGACGCCGTCTGAGGCCCGGCAGTATGGGCCGCTTATCGAGCACGATCCGCGTTTTCCCAACCGGACGAACGTCCAATTTATGAAGGTCGTGGATCGAGGGAATATTTACATCGAGATCTGGGAAAGAGGCGCGGGCTATACGCTGGCCTCCGGGAGCAGCAGCACCGCCGCCGCTGCCGTCGCGCACAAGCTTGGATTTTGCGATCCAGAAATCATCGTGCATATGCCCGGCGGTGAGATTCGCATCCAGTTCAGCGACGGGTTTTTCGCCACGATGACGGGGCCTGTAACCAAAGTCTGTGAAGGGGTAATGGCGCCGGAAATGTTCGGCGAAACTCTCCAACGATCATGAACATGCTTGCGCCGGATTAATGAGAATTAAGAAAACAATCCGGTAATCGAATACGCCGAGGAAAACCGGCTGAAGCCGGCGTGTACACGTATACACCGACTTCAGTCGGTAAAACCACGATATACGCATTACCGAACTAATTTTTGAAACTTCATCAATCCGGCGCTGCGGGAACGGCGGATTGTGATCCGCCTTAAGCGTTGAAGCAGGAGTGTATGCAGCAAGAGCGATTGGTAGCGCACATACTCGCCCAATACCCACTGGCACAACCGCAGATTACCCATCTGGGGACGTTGTGGAATACGACCTATCGTGTGGCGGCGGAAGACGGCACGCGCTATAACCTTCGGGTATGCAATCCACGCTTTCAGGATTGCCAGGACCTGCACGATGAGCTGGTCTTCCTCGACTTTGTAGCAAAACGCGGACAGGTACAGGTGCCACAACCGGTACTAAACCGCCACAAAGAATTCGTGACCGTGGTTCCGACGCCGGATGGCGACCGCCTGAGTTGCCTCTTCACGTGGATCGAGGGCCAGGAAGCGCGCGGCAGGCTCTCACATTCTGTGTTGTACCAGATGGGGCAAAGCGTGGCTTTTCTGCACGAGGCAGCAAAAGCCTACGCTTTTCCATCCGAGGGCGATGGTTTTCGTGAAAGTTACTGTTACGATGATAAGCTGGTCCGCTCCCATCGCGAATGGATTGCGGAGAGGGCGGACGAAATAGGCAGCGAGCGGGTTTCCCTACTCTACAAGGTCATTGATGACGTGCTGGCAGCGCTTACAGTCACCGGCAAACACTGGGACAACTACGGCTTTATCCACGGCGATCTCCACCTCGGCAACTTTATCGTGCAGGGGGAGCAGGTGTGCGTGATCGACTTCGACCAGTTGGGGCGTGGTCACTTCTGTTACGACATCGCCACGTTGATGGTCGATCTGCTGGACGAACCGGGCGACTTCGACGCGCGGTGGAACAGCTTCCAGGCCGGCTATCAGGCGGTGACGGCGCAACCCTTCCCAGATGCGCAGAGCCTCGTGCCTTTCGTCACCGCTGTGAAGTTGGCCTTTTTGGATTGGTACTACAATTCGATGCTAACGCGCACTATGCAAGCACAAAAATGATTCTCTCAACGGATTCAACGGAATTTAACGAATATTTTTCCGTTGAACCCGTTCGATCCGTTGAGGCTATTTTTGAGGAGGTCAAATATGCTCACAAATCCAGTTATCGAATCGATGCTCAATCGCAAATCGGTCCGCAAGTACACGGATCAGCAACCCACCGACGAGGTGATCGAAACAGTCGTGCGCGCGGGGCAGCAAGCGCCGTTCGCCGCGCAGTTGTGCAGCGTGCTGCTCTCGCGCAAGAAAGCGCCGTTCGGCGCGCCGTTGTGGTTCACCTTTTGCGTGGACATGCATCGTATGGAACTGATTATGGCTAAACGCGGCTGGACAGTGGCGGCCAACGACCTTTCGCTGCTGCTCCTGGCGATCCAGGACGTGGCATTGATGGCCGAGAATATGGTCATTGCCGCGGAGAGCCTCGGCATGGGGAGCTGTTTTCTGGGGATGACGCCCTACCGGGCAAACCGTATCCAGGAAAAATACCATCTGCCCAAGCGGGTCTTTCCGCTGGTGGAACTGGTTATGGGGTATCCTGCCGAGGAGTTGCCGCCGCGCCCGCGCTACCCGCTCGCGTTCACGCTGTTCGAAGATCGCTATCCCGAATTCACGGACGACATGGTCGAGGACGCGATGCGCGTGATGGACGAAGGCTATCTGGCGCAGGGCTATTACCGCAAGCAAAGGGCCAAAATCAAGCTGGAAGCCGGGCAAGAAGAAACCTTCACCTACGATGATTACTCGTGGACCGAGCACATCTCGCGCAAATGGGGCCAGTGGCTGTGCGACCCGCAGGAACTGCTAGAACAACTGGAGAAGTGCGGGTTTACGATCAAAAGCAGTTGAACGAAAAATCGAACCGTGGCGGCGCCCTTACAAAAACGCCAGCAGCGCCAGTCCCACCCCCGCGCCGATGAGCCAGCCTCCCACTACGTCGCTGGCGTAGTGCAGACCCAGTGTCACGCGGCTCAGGCCGACGCACAGCCCCCACAGAAGCAGGAGCGCCATCCCCCACAAGGGCAACAGGCCCACCAACACCAGCCACAAACCACCAATGCGCACGGCGTGGCCTGATGGAAACGAGTGCTGGTCGATCTTCAAGTAGAAGAGGCCCTGTTCCCCGGGCGGACGAGGACGCTGGATGAAATACTTGAGCACGGTGCTGAGTGCCCACGTGACCGCTGTGACGAGGAGGATGCGCTCTCCGGCCCTGGCCCAGCCAGCGACGCCGAAGCGCCACAACACCACACCCAGGGCGAGCCACACCGGGCTGTCGCCGGAGTGCGCGAGACCCGTCGCCAGCGCGCGGGCAAACGGGCCGCGGATCAGCGTCGCGGCGCGCGTGGTGAGCGCGTAGTCGCGTTCGAGCCAGGGATGCCAGCGTCTGTTCACTGTATCGGTTCCTGGCGCTCCAGCTCCCGGCGGCAGATCTCCAACTGGAACGGTTTATCGGCGTCCATGCCCATTTCGGCGTCGTCCACGGGCAACGCGCGCGCGTTGATGCCGAACTTTTGGAGTGCGAGCCGCTCCAGTTCCGCCAGGCTCAAACGGCGCGCTATCAGCTTGACGAAAAAGATCGGGCCAAGACGCGCGGCTTGTTTGAGCGCGTTTTTACGGCTGTTGAGCAAATCGTTCCACAAATCCTGGTGCTTGTAGCCGATGTGTGGCGCGGCAACATGAATATCCCCGGCAGCGAAATCCCCATCGCTGAAATGGACGTAACTGCGTCGCGAACCGGGAAAACGCTGCTCCATCTTCTCGCGCGATACAATCGTGTGATAAACATCCACCGTTGGGTCTGCGCACTGCACAAGCAGGCGCTCGACCATCGCGCTGGTCAGCAACGGAATGTCGGAACTGCTGATCAGGATTTGCTGTGTCTGCGGGTGGTGTTCCAGCACCCAATCGATGCCGCCGAGGATGTTCTTCAGCATCGAGCCTTGATCGGGCAGATAGTGGGCAATCTTCGGCGACGCCACCGGCGCCGTATCCGTCAACCCCACGACCACGATGTCGCCCACGTTCGGCGCCGCATCGAGCGCGTCCAACACCCATTGCACCATCGGTTTGCCCGCCACATCGAGCAGTGCCTTGGGCTTTCCCTGGGTGTATTCGTACAGCAAGTCTTCTTCCTGCGGCACGCCGCCGGCCATTAATATACAGTCAATCACGAGGACCTCCTAACAACTCCAAGATATTGTCGCGCGTCAACAAAGACAAATCGATTTCCCTAGACCGTCGTGGTTAATCCGGCCCCCTGTGGCGGCATGGTGTCCACTTCGAGCTTGACCGCCAAAACTTGATCCGCGTGAGGAGATAATCCCAGGTCGTAAAGCAGACCCGCAAAGCGAATGAATGCACTGATTTCATAACATCTCATAGGCCTCGCGTTCGTCGGACGCGAGTTGGGCAATAGAGTGCGCTGCTCTGAGCAGTTTAGGACTCTGCGCCCGGTCTGCCAGTTGGTGCAAAATGTCTATATTCAACTGCTCTAGATTCTGCAAGCGCAATTCACCTAGATATTCCGGTGTATCGCCGCCCGGCTGCAAATACACCAGATCCAGCAGCGCTTTTTCCGGTTCAGCGACCAGCGCGTACTGCCCCGTGGCGACAACTTCGCTGCGGTAGCCGTAAAACAATCCCGGCTTGATATGACGGTATTCAAAATGCCCCAGCGGTGTTTCCCAAAGTCCAGGACGTAAGGTCGTTACGCTGGTCACACGAGGAACGTACTCTGGAATAAGGCCATAGTACGCTAGAGCCGACTGACAACTAACGTAGGCGCCGCGCACAAGGCGTGTAGCGATAAAAAACGGGTGCGGTTTGGCTTTTTGATATGGCAAAGCCAGCGCGTACATCCCGCGGCGCAGTCGGTAAAGTTTTCCGGCCTGTGCCCACAACGTAAGCTGCCGGCGCACGGCATCGGGATTGACATTTCCCGCAAGTAAAAGCCCTGTCTCGAACACAGGTTCATCGCCGACAATGCGAATCAATTCATCGAATTTCATACGAGTAATTTACCATAAAAGTCAAATTATTGCAATGAATTTCGAGGAATTATATCACAGCACCTCTACCGGGTCGATATCCACAAGCCATCCGGCGGGAATATCGATCTCCCGCAAGAAATCCGCCGGCGAGACGCTGCGCAGCAGAATCTGCCAACGGTAGCGCCCCCGCACGCGGGCAAAGAAAGCCGGCGCCGGCCCGATCAAATCGGTCTCCGGCAGCCCGGTGGCGCGAAGTACATCTCGCAAAATGGCGGCGAAATCCTCGGCGGCCTGCTGCGCTTTCTCGCGGTTCGTGTGCGCGTAGACCAGCCGCGCCAACCGGATGAATGGCGGGTAGTCGGCCTGCTCGCGGAAGGCCAGCTCGCGCTCGGCAAAGCCAGTGTAATCGTGAACCGCCGCGCGCTGGACGGCATAATGCGCCGGATGGTACGTCTGCAAGACCACGCGCCCGCCGAGCAGCCCCCGTCCGGAGCGCCCGGCCACCTGCGCCAGCAGTTGGAACGCCCGCTCGGCGGCGCGAAAATCCGGCAGGTTCAGCGCCGTGTCGGCGGAGATGATGCCCACCACCGTCACTTTGGGGATGTCCAACCCGCGCGCCACCATCTGCGTGCCCACCAGGATGTCGGCCTCACCACGGGCAAAGCGTCCCATAATGGCCGTGTGGACGGCGTGCGAGCGGGCCACATCCTGATCCCAGCGCACGAGGTGTGCCGCAGGCCAGCGTTCCGCCGCGCGCGTCTCCAGCCCCTCCGTCCCCAGGCCGAACGCACGCACCCGCGAAGAGCCGCACGCCGGGCATTGGCGCGGCATGCGCTTCTGCCGCCCGCAGCGATGGCAGATCAGACTGCTGATGCCCTCATGGTACGTGAAAGGCACATCGCAGCGGGGACACTCCGCCACCCACCCACAATCGCGGCAGAAGACGTAAGTCGCCGTGCCCCGGCGGTTGAGGAACAAAATTACCTGCTCGTGGCGGGCCAGGGCGGTATCCACCGCCTCTTGCAGCGCCACGCTGAAGACGGAGCGGTTGCCGGCCTTGAGTTCGGCCCGCATGTCCACAATCTGTACCGGTGGCAGGGCAATGGTGCGCGCGTCTGGCGCCCCGGCCAGCGATTGGTAGCGGCTAGCGGCAAGATGCAGGAACTTTTCCCAGGCCGTGAGGCGCTGTTGGTGTGCCATCACCCGCTGCGGCATCTCCAGGAGCCGGTAGCGACCTTCCAACGCGCGGGCGTAGGCTTCCAGCGAGGGCGTGGCGCTGCCCAGGATGAGCAACGCGCCGCGTCGCCGCGCCAGTTCTGCGGCCACCTCCCGCGTGTGGAAATACGGCGCGCGACTCTGCTTGTAGCTTGTGTCCTCCTCCTCGTCCATGACAATGAGGCCCAAGTTAGGAAACGGCGCGAATAGAGCCGAACGCGCGCCCACCACTACGGCAATATTGCCGCTGCGCACCCGCCGCCATGTGTCGAAACGCTCGCCATCGCTCATCGCGCTGTGCCACAGTCCCACCCGCCCTGGGAAGCGCACGGCAAAGCGCTGCACGGTCTGTGGCGTCAAGCTGATTTCAGGGACGAGAATCAACGCCTGCCGGCCCCGCGACAGCACCTGCGCCGTCGCCCGCATGTACAGCTCCGTCTTGCCGGAGCCGGTCACGCCGAGGAGCAAAATGGGGGCCGCCAATGTTGATGCCGCGACGGACTCGTGCAACAGCGGCTCGATGGCGTCCCAGACAACCTGCTGCTCCGGGATGAGCGCCGGAGGGTGATCGGGCGTGAAGATCATCTCTGCCAGTGGATCGCGCAGCACTTCCTCGTGGCTGAAGGCAATCAACGCACGCTCGGCCAGCGTTTTGAGGTGATAGGACTTCGCACCCGTTTCGGCATAGACCACCTCGACCTCCACCGGCTGAGTTTCACCCGCGAGAAAGTCCAGAATGCCCTGGTATAGCGCTACGTCGCGCAGGCCACGCAGTTGAGCCTCCCATTGCACGCGCGGTGCAACCAAACGAGCCAGTCGGGTCACTTTCGGCTGGACAATGTTGAATCGCAGCAAACGTTCCACTTCGATCAAGCGGCGCTTCTGTAAATAATGCCGCGTGCGGCGCACGTCCACGCCCTTGAGCGCCTGTTTGACCTGGGCACTCGTCAGCGGGCCGCGCTGGATGAGCGTCTCCAACAGCCTGGCGGCGGGATCGGGGAGATCGGGTGGCGCAGGCGTCGCCTTGGCGGAAAGGCGAAGATACACGGTCGCACGCAGGCCCGGCGGCAGCATCACCTGCACGCACTGGTGGAGTGGCGCCAATGTTTCCCGCGACATCCATTGTGCTAGGTCCAGCAAGCCATCATCCAGCACTGGGTCGGGATAGAGGACGCTCTGAATAGGTCGCGTTTCGGGAACGGCGGGCGTGTCGGTCAGCGCCAGCACAATACCCGGCAGCACTGACTCGCGGAGTGGGACGAGGACGAGCGTGCCCGGCTGCACGGCGGCGACCAGCTTCGCCGGGATGCTGTAATCAAACAGGGGCGTGGTCTTGCTTCTGAAGGGGAGAAACACCACAACGCGCGCGTACATTGTTCAGACGGTCAACTTGTCTCAGTGATTGTGTCGCCGTCAGCGTCGGGTTTGTCCGCCGGTTGCGCTTGCTCCGGCGCGGCAGGCAGTGTGAAGAAGAAGGTACTGCCCTGCCCAACCGCACTTTCGACACCCACTTCGCCATCGAGCCGCTCCGCAATTCGCCGCACGATGGACAGTCCCAGACCATGGCCTTTGGCTCGCGCCTGCTCAAGCCGAGTGAAAGGCGTGAAGAGACGGCTCTGCTCTTCTGGGGTAAGGCCAGGGCCGTTATCGCGCAGCCAGAAGATGATTTTGGGGTACGGATTTCCGATTTGGGCGCGCAGCGTCTCCGGCGACAGTGGTGACACCAACTCCTCAACCGGTACCTTGTCATCTAAGAGCGTGTAGCCGAGTTCGATACGGGGTGGGGCGCCGCCGTATTTGATCGCGTTGCTGATGTAATTCGTCCATATCTCTTCGACCCACGGCGCATAGCCCAACGCCACCGGCCAGACAGCAGGAAGAACGATTTCGGGCTTCTTCTCGGTGATGTCATGGATGAGACGGTGCTGCGCCTCTTCAACGATCACAGCCATGTCGAGCAGCCCGACATCGACTCCTCTAGCCTCACGCACGCTGGATAACAACAACAGTTCATCGACGATATTGGTGATCTTCCGGCCGTTGCGCGCAATCACGCCGAAATAATAGGTCAGTTGGTCTTCGGTAAACTGCGTGTAGTGCCGTTCCAAAAGCTCGCCAAATCCGATGATGGCCGCCAGTGGCGACTTGATGTCGTGAGCGACAGTGTGCGCATAGGCGTTTAGCTCTTCATTGCGGCTTTCGAGTTCGACGGTGCGCTGACGTAATACCTCTTCTATATGGGCGCGGGCGCGCACATCCGCCTGAAGGCGACGGTTGCTCTCCGCCAGTTCGGCAGTCCGTTCTGCCACTTGGTCTTCCAGGCGGCGGTTGATCTGCGCAAAATCACGGGTGCTCTGATCGATCATCCGCTCGACGACTTTGGCCGGAATCGTAAACCCATACGCAACGACGACCGGCACGATCATGTGCCAGAAATTTTGGTAGATTGCGCCAAGTACAAAAAAGACGATCCCGGTTGCAATCATATAGTGCAGCGCAGCTTTGTAACCCAAAATAATGCCAAGCGTAAAAATGCCCACATAAAACATCATGAACAAGTTAACATAATCCTGGCCGGTAATAATTTCATGAGTGAGGAGCACTACAAGACAGACAAAAGTGACCCAGGAAAAAAGCAGTATGGCGCGGGACAAAGAGCTTTTGAGTTGCACGAGCGAAAATATACCAGTGACGAAAATACATAGCAAGGTGAGCAGATAAACCCAATTCAAACCCCGCTGTATGGCAATATTTCGCATGATGTGAAGCACGATGGCCAATAGGGCAAGCCCCATGTAACTCCATATAACCAATCGCGTCGCATCACGCCGCGCTTGTTCTCCGGGTATCACGTTCATCGCCTTGCTAAATCCCCCACATTACCAACGTTTATGCCCCTGATTGCGCTTTGCCCGCGCAGTCTGTAAGGTTACATGGTCCCCACGCTATCACCCACAAGTGTATCACCGTTTTCGCAAATTGCCTATTCACCCTTATTCGCGGACGTCAATTGTCACGCTGTCGCTAACAATTTCCATACCATCAGGCGCGCGCCCTACGGCAGAGAAGGTATGGATACCCGGTTCCAGTTGCCAAAGATGTGTGTAGGGTGGCGCTATCAGCGTCGCCAACGGCGAATTGTCTATCAACAATTTAATTTGTTCAAAATGCGTATCAACCGCAATAGAAATATTTATTTTTTGCATCTCACGAGGCTGTGCCGGATCAATACGATAGACGGCGCCGGTATCCGGACTGGTAATGCGTAGATGGGTTGCGGGTTGCGGGTTTTGGATCGGAGGTTGGGGGAGATTACGCTCGCGCGCCCAGGCTTGAGCTTCGGGAGGAAGGATGGTGTAGACGATGCCATCGATGCGTTGGTGCATCGTGCAAACCGCGTCCGGTTCAGTCCCGGCGATAAACGTCTCGACGATGCGATGCGGGCAATCTGGCTCCGGCAGTTCCCCCGATAGCGCACAAACTTCCACATCGACCAACCCAGCGGGCCGCTCGAAATTGTGACCCGGCTGCCCCTTGAGCGCCGCCTCCATCACATCGTGCCAGATGGGCGCCGCGCCGGTGATGCCGGTGACTTCCTTCATCGTTTCGTTGTCCGCGTTGCCCACCCAGACACCGACCACCAATTCTGGTGTGTAACCCACGGTCCAATTGTCGCGGAAGTCGGTGGTGGTGCCGGTTTTGACAGCCGCCGGACGGCTCAGATTGAGCACGCTGCCCTCACCGAAGGTAGGAATGCGCGCCAGGTCATCGCTCAGAATGTCGGTGATGAGATAAGCCACACGGGCGTCGAGCGCGCGCTCCCCCATACCGCCGGGTGGTTCCCAGATCAGCGCACCGTCCGCGTCCTCCACGCGCCGGATAACGCGTGGCTGCACAGCGTATCCGCCATTGGCAAATGCGGCATACGCAGCGGTCAACTCTAGCAGGCGCACCTCGCCACCACCCAAGCCTATCGCCAGACCAATCCGGTCAGGATCGTCGAAGGTCGTGATCCCCAGGCGGCGCGCCATCCCGGTTAGCGCTTCGACGCCAATGGCATCCAACACCTTGATGGCAACCAGATTATACGACGACGCCAGCGCCTCGCGCACGCGCACCGGCCCGCGGAAAACCAGGTCATAGTTCAGCGGGACGTAAGGCGTGCCCTCGCGCGTCACGAAGGCGGTACGCACATCCAACAACATCGTCGCGGGCGTGAAATCACCCTGCCCCAAGGCGGCTTGCTCGAAGGCGGCGGCATACGTCAGCGGTTTGATGGACGACCCCGGCTGGCGCAGCGCCGTCGCGCCGTTCACCGCGCCGGCAATGCGCGCCGAGAAGTAATCCGGGCTGCCTACCATTGCCACGACATCGCCGGTCTGCGGATCGAGGGCCACCAGCGCGGCATTGCGCACATTGCGCCCGCCGGGCGGACACACCGGGTCGTAGTGACACACCGCCAGTAGTTCCAGGTGATGGCGGATCGAGTCGCGGGCGGTGTCGGTCAGATCCAGATCGAGAGTGGTGTAGACATTCAACCCGCCGGCCTGTATGCGCGCCAGTCCTAATTCACGTTCCAACTGGCTGCGCACAAACATCACGAAATGCGGCGCGCGGATGGGAAACGGGGCGGCGGCCAGGTCGAGTGGTTCGGCTATGGCCAACGCTGCATCTGGCTCGGAGATATACCCCTGCTTCACCATCAAATCCAACACCACAGCCTGACGAGCTTTAGCCGCGTCGAGTGCTTCAAGTGGATTGTAGAGCGCTGGAGTCTGCGGCAAACCAGCGAGGAGTGCGCACTCGGCCAGATCAAGATCACGCGCGGATTTGCCAAAGTAGGCGTGCGCCGCCGCTTCCACGCCATAGGCCATATTGCCGTAATACGTCTCATTGAGGTAAAGGGTGAGGATTTCATCTTTCGTATAGCGCCGCGTGATGCGGATGGCGAGGATCAACTCGCGCAGCTTGCGGTACAGCGTGCGCTCGACGCGCTCGTCGGCGCTGAACATCACCGTGCGCACCAGCTGCTGTGTGATCGTGCTTCCACCCGCCTCTCCGCCCTGCACGTTGATCCACACCGCGCGCAGGATACCTTGCAAATCCATACCTGGGTTGCTGTAGAAGGTGGCGTCCTCCGTGGCGATGGTAGCCTGGATCAGATACGGGGGGATGTCAGCCAGCGTCGCAGGAGTGTGGCTGCCGGTGTACGGCGGGGGCATCTCGAAGAGCAACTGGCCGTGACGGTCGTAGATTTTACTGCTTGGCGCGCTGGTATAGGCGCTCAGATCGTCTGGCGCAGGGAGTCCGGCGCAGAGCCACAGGCATAGCCCCACGCCGCCGAGGAGGATCAGCGCGCATAGAATCACCAAAATGCGCGCCGCATGGGTTTTGAGCAAGCGGTTCGCTTTCATGAATCGACAAACTATCTTCGCCCCGCCGGGAGGAGCAGATAGGGAGGAACGTTCTGCCTGGTCGAACCTAGGCGATGACCCGATCGGCGATCGTTCTCCCGTCGTCGACCGTCGCGCCGCGCAACACTAACGCGTCGCGTAGGGTGACCCCATCGCCGATACAGCAGTCACGTTCAATGTAGACGTTCGGCCCGATGACGCAGCGCGTCCCAATGATGGTGCCTTGTTCAATGTACAGCGGCGTGATCAACTGTGTGTCCGGTCCGACGGTGTGCGGCTCCAACCGCGGGCGGCCATCGCCGTGCATCAAATATTCGCGGTTGAGTGCGAGCAGGTCGGCAGCGTTGGTCAGCGTCAGCCGGCGTTCGACCATCACGCCACCCACGCGTCCCTCCCGGCAAATGAGCATCTGGATGGCGTCTTGTAGTTCGTATTCGCCGCGCGGCGAAGGGGCAACTTCGGGCAGATACGCCAAAATGCGCGGGGAAAAGACGTACAACGGCAGGCTGGAGATGTTCGAGGGCGCTTCTTCCGGCGTTGGCTTCTCGACGATACGTGTGATCCATGGACCGTCCATCGCCACAATGCCCGTACTACTGATACGCTCGCGTGTCACCGGCATGAGCGTTAGGATGGCATTGGGCTGCGGCTCGGTTTGCCAGAAGGCCATCAAACGACCCACATCGGCGGCCGTCACCAGATTGTCACAGGCGGAGAGGACAAAGTCCGCGTTGATGAGTGGCGCGGCGCATTGCAACGCTTTCGCCATTCCCAGGTGCTCCGTCTGATACACAAAACGCACCTCAGCCTGGAGCGTCAACTCGCGCAGGAAATAGTGCGCAATGTCACGATCCTCGGGAGTGACGACGAGGATAAAATCGTCCACCCCGTTGGCGAGCAGGAGTTCCATAACTCGCTCGACGATGGGCTTCCCCAGGATGGGGAGCATCGCTTTAGAACGGCTTAACGTGATCGGATGGAGGCGCGAACCTTTGCCGGCCGCCAGAATGACGCCTTGCATAGATGCTTTTCCTCAGAGGAAGACGTTAACTGCTTGCCCGGTGGATGTAGATAATGTTCCCTTTGGGAATCAGCAATTCCAGGCCGGTCTCCTGGCGGATGAGGACGTCGTACACATCCACGCCGATGAGCGTACCCTTGAAACTTTTGCCGTTACTCACCGCCACCTGAACGGGTTGATTCTCCAGTTCGGTGTAGAAGTCTGCCGAACGTTTCCCCCACACCTGCGATACTTTTGTTTTTTCGTCCATCGTCTTTCCCTCCCTCGTGATCGTCAACGGATCTAACAGATGAAACGGACCAGCACCATTGTACCATGTTCTAGCAGTTTAGCATTTGCTTTTGCTTGACTTTGGCCTGGCCTGTGGTAACTTTTCTGCCTATACGTGCTGATTCGAGGGACTATGCCAATCAAAGAACGAAATCAACAGATGCGGGTGGTTGCAGAAATCTTGCTCATCCACTTGCCAGAAGTACTACCGAAGGATCAAGCCCTGGCGCACGACCTGCTGGCAGTCGTGGGAACGGCGCTGCACACCGTCTACGAGGATGCCGAGCACTCCACCGAAGCGTGGGACAAACGTGCCTACCATTCACGCGCTGACGCGATGCGCAAAGAGTGGGTTTGGGCGCTGGCAGCCTCGAACTACGCGCTTGGATTGGCGCTACGCCCCGATCCGTTGACCCCGGCCATGCTCGAAAAGGTGCAACGGCTCATTCATCCGGGCCTGGAGCGCCCTGCCCGGCGCCAGATCGCTGATCCCGCGCGTTTTCGCGGTGCAGCGCAGGCCGTGCAAAAACAACAAACGCAAAAACGCAAACCGGTCAGAGGATAGCAAGCCCATAGAACCTATCCAAAAATTTGCTGTTGAAGCACCCAAAACGCTCACCAGCCCGATTTTAGGATAGAGACATAGGCTTTTCTCCTTTGTGGACTATGCTATAATGAACATAGAAATCTTCCTCATCGGGGGCAACACAAGGAGTCAATATGCCAAACCAAGAGGTCATCGAGCTACGGAGTCGGATCATCGGAGCGTTGCTTCATAGCGTGCGCGACCAGGCGCGTATGTTGCCAGAGGAATGTGCGGCTGTACTGGGAGTTACCCCAGCAACCCTGACAACCTACGAGGAAGGCAGCAAACCCATCTCACTGCCAGAGTTAGAACTGGTGACCCGTTTTCTTAACGTGCCGCTGAGCGCCATTCGTAGCACCGAGACAGCAGCCGATATCCAGGCGGACAAAAAACTACCTGATCCCAAACTGTATTTGATGTTGCGCCATCGAATTGTGGGCGCGCGGCTGCGCCAACTACGCAGTGAGGCTAACCGCACCCAACAAGACCTCGCCGAGATGCTGGAATGTCCTTTGGAAACCATCGTGGCCTACGAATTTGGCAAACGCCCGATTTCGGTCGCCGAATTGGAGGTGGTGTGCCGGGCGCTCAATGTCCCTCTCAGCTATTTCCTGGATAAGGACAGCGATATCGGCAAATGGCATCTATTGCAAGATCAATTCGAATTGTTCAAGGAACTGCCCGCCGACATCCGCGACTTCGTTCTCAAGCCAATCAATCTAAGCTATTTGGAGCTGGCGATGAAGCTCGCCGCTATGCCGGCCGGTGCACTCCGCGCTATCGCCGAAGGTATTTTGGAAATCACCTTTTAAGGGGGAGAAACAATGGCAACGCCAACCGCCGACGAATTACAGAATGAGGGATTGCGGCTTTTCCAGGAAGGGCTATACGACGAAGCCGCGCAGCGTTTCAGCGAGGCCCTGGAACACTTCACCGAAGAGGGACGCGAGGTCGAAGCGGGCGAGATGCTCAACAATATCGGCATCATTCGCCGCAAGCAAAATCGATGGGATGAAGCCCTGGAATCCCTCGAAGAAGCGCGCCGAGTCTTTGCCCGCGCCGGCGACAAATCCCATGAAGCAAAAGCTTTGGGCAGTTTGGGCGCCATCTACGCGACCCTAAAGCGGCAAGACGAGGCCATCGAGGCGCGAAATACGGCGGCGAGTATCTTTGCGGAACTCGGTGACCGGCAGAACCAGGGTGAAATTCTGATGGCCCTGGGGTTATCGCTTTTCAAATCCGGGCGTCGCCAGGAAGGGCTGGCCTCTTACCAGGCCGGTCTACAGATCGTCACCGAACCTACGGCAAAGCAGAAATTTTCACGATTCCTCATGAATTTGCAGTCCCGCCTGCTTGGGTAAATCAACGCCCCTGGGCCAGACAAGGGGGCGGCTCAGTCGCCCCCTTTTGCGTTTATGTTTCACGTGAAACACAATCACAATCTGCTTGCTTTATATTGCGCTTTGGCCAATTTGGGTTACTATTACGGTGAGGCGCAGGGACCAATAACGTCCATAGTGATGACAGACACCATGCCGGGAGGCCAGTATGAAAGTATTTTTGAAACTTGATGTGCCAGGACTGGGAAAAGCCAACGAAGTCAAGAACGTATCCGACGGCTATGCGCGCAACTACCTGTTCCCCAAGGGTTTGGCCGCGCCCGCTACGGAAAGCAACCTCAAAGCAGCACAGGTCTTTGCCGAGACCAAAAAGGCGCGCGAAGATCGCATCCGCGAGCGCAGCCAGCACATCGCCGAGCAACTGAAAGCCAAGACCTTTAAATTCAAGGCCAAAGCCGGTGAGACCGGCCGGCTCTACGGCTCTATCACCTCGGCCGACATTGCCACAGAGATTGGACATGCGCTCAACATGACCTTCGACAAGCACTGGATTGACCTGGAACGTCCGCTCCGCGAGGTCGGAACACACGCCATCGATATCAAACTCGACGGCGGCGTCCACACGCAAACTCACGTGGTTATAGAAACGGAGGAATGATGAGCGACGGCCTGGGTCTGTGGCTACGCCGCACCCGTGAAACACGCCAAATCTCGTTGCCGGATGCCGAGAAGGCGCTGCGCATCCGCCGCCGCTATCTCCAGGCATTAGAAATGGGCGACTACGCGGCGCTGCCGGGCGAAATTCAGGCACGCGGATTCCTGCGCAACTATGCCCGGTATCTCAACCTTCCGGTGGAAGAAGCCCTGGCGCGCTACGACGCCGAAATCCAAGGCCGTCCGATGCAGCCGCGGGCTTATACGAACCTCGCCGCAGAAACCAGGGCCCCCATCGTCAACCGTCCTTCGGTTTTCTCCCCACCCCCCACCGAGGCCGAAGAAGCCGCATCGCCGCGCGCGCGAATTCCCAGCTTCGTCTTCCAACTCTTGATCGTCGCGTTGGTGTTCTTTGGCATTGTGGCGGGCGGCAGTTTCCTCTGGTTGCAAATCGCCGGCCGCTCCAGGGACGGTAACGGCGCATCCACTCCGACCACGACGCAGGTGCAGACGTCCGGCACAGCAATCACACAGAGCACGCCGACGACACCGCTAACCTTTATCCCCTCAAGCGATGGGCGGGTTTACCTGCGATTGATGGCCAACGAACATGCCTGGGTGAGAGTATCGGCCGACGCCAGAACCATTTTTGAAGGCACCGCTGCGCCCGGTCAGATGGTCGAAACGTCCGCCGAGGAAATGTTGATCGTCGCCACGGGCAACGCTGGCGCCTTCCAACTCTACATCAATGGCACCGACTGGGGAACACTTGGCGGCTCAGGCGAAGTCGTGCGGCGCGCCTGGAATCCCGTCGGCGAGGTCCCACTGGAGAACTGATGCCGCGACATCCCGAACAAGACACCAAAAGGGGCGACAAGCGCCCCTTTCGCTTTTATATCGCCTCACTGGGCTGTCCCAAGAACACCGTCGATTCCAGCAATATGGCCGTTTTGCTGCAACGCGCCGGTTACGCACCCACCCTCGACGCCGAACAAGCGGATATCCTGATCGTGAATACGTGCGGCTTCATCGAAGCGGCGCGACAGGAATCGCTGGAGACGATGCGCGATTTGGCCGCCGGGCTGCGACCTGAGCAACGCCTCGTCGCGGCGGGCTGTTGGGCGCAGCGCGAACCCGACCTGCTGCTGGATGCCATCCCCCAATTGGACGCCGTACTCGGCACGCGCACCTGGAATGAGATTGTCTCCGTGGCCGATAGCCTGTTTGCCGCGTGCGAGACGACGCCGCTCAAGCGCATCACCCGTACTCCCGTCGCCTTGCCAGAGGCGGCCGGCGCGCCGGGATTCGTCATCTCTGGGCCGTCGGCGTTCCTCAAAGTCGCCGATGGGTGCAGCCGCACGTGCGCTTTTTGCGCGATTCCGGCGATCAAAGGCACTACCGTCAGCCGTCCCATCAGCGCCGTTTTGGAAGATGCGCGACAGTTGCAGGCGCTCGGCGTGCTCGAAATCAACCTCATCGCCCAGGATGTGACCTATTATGGCCGCGATCTGGGCATACAAGACGGCCTGGCGCAATTGCTAGAGCAAATGCTCGTCGAAATTCCCGATGTGCCCTGGCTGCGCCTGCTGTATGCGTTTCCCGGCTTTGTCACGCCCCGGCTGATCGATGTGATCGCCCAATCGCCGCAGGTGCTCCCCTACATCGACATCCCGCTGCAACACGCTCATCCCGAGGTGCTGCGGCAGATGCGCCGCCCGGACGACATCGACAGCGTGCGCCGTCTCGTGGAGGACCTGCGCGCCGCCATCCCCGACATCGCGCTGCGTACCACTTTCATCGTGGGATTTCCCGGCGAGACCGAAGCGCAATTCCTCACGCTGCTGGACTTTATCAACGCGATGCGTTTCGACCGCGTGGGCGTCTTCACCTACTCGCACGAAAACGGCACCGTTGCAGCCAAACTCCCCGACGACGTCCCATCGCAAGCCAAAGAAGAGCGCCGCGAGGCGCTGATGTTGACCCAACAGAGCATCTCGCGCCGCAAAAACTCGGCCTTCATCGGCCAACGGCTGGACGTGCTCCTGGAGGGAACCGGCGACGGTGTGACGGTGGGCCGCTCGTACCGCGACGCGCCAGAAATCGACGGCATCGTCCTGATCCGCGAAGAGCTACGCCCCAACCGGCTGGTCACGGTCAAAATCACCGATGCCCTGGAATACGATCTTATCGGGCGGGTGGTACGAACAAATCCTAGACGCAATCCGCGCGGAGAACCTGCACGGCGATAGCCAACAACTCGCTGGTCATCATCGCCGTTGCGCCCCAGATGTGATAGGGAGGAATGTAAAAGCTGGGAAACGTGCGGAACTGTCCGTTCGCCTCGCGCACGCATGTCGCCACAGTCGCGGGATTCCATAACGTTTGTAACGTCACCGAGAGCACTTCCGCCACCTCGCGGGCATCTGGGTTGAGCGGAGGCAGCGCCGGAATCCAGCCAACGAACGGATGCACCAGGTTGCGGCTCGACTCAATGAACAACGTCGTCAGTGGCCCCAAAACGCGCACATCCGCAGTCGTCATCCCCAGCTCCTCGCCCGTCTCACGCAATGCCGTGTGCGCCAACGAGGAATCGCCCTCTTCCATGCCACCACCGGGGAAACTGACCTGCCCACCGTGATGTGCCAGGCGTGAAGGACGCAGCGTATACAGCACTGCCAGCCCAACCGGTGAAGGATGTAACAACGCCAACACCGCCGACTTGCGCAATGTGGGCAACTCTGCCGCGTCAGGCGTCCAACGGCGCTCTGCCGAGGACATCGTGCACTGCGCCTTGACGCCCGGCAAAGGGCCGCTCGACAGCCGCTCCGCCAGGCGTTGGATGAATTGTGCAGATTGCAGGATGTCGTCTTCGTCCATACGGCCAATTATACGCAAGTTGGCGACGCACGCTACATGCCTCACGGTGAGTTATCAACTCGTTCTACATCGGGTATAATGGAACGCGCAAGGCTATGGAAAAGATACAGGATGTGGGTCGAGAGTTCGCCGTCCGCGCGCACGGGTGGGTAGGGAAAGGGTGGCCGTGGGCTGCACTGCTGCTCATCATGTTGTGGGGTGTGCGCCCGCCGGGTGTGTTGGTGACGATGCCGCCTCAGCAACAGGTGCAAACGTCCAATCCGGTCGTGGGGATTCACACGCGGCTGACGGATGAAGTGGAGGAGTGGAAGATCCAACGCTCGCTGGCGCTGGTGCGGGAAATGGGCGCGTCGTGGATCGTCGAATACTTCCCCTGGGCCTATCAAGAGCCGGAACGCGGGCGCTACGACTGGGGCCACACCGATATGGTGATCCGGCATGCCCGCAACCAGGGTCTCACGGTGATCGCGCGCCTGGGGATGACACCGGCCTGGGCACGACCCAATCCCCAGGAACAAGAAACGACGGCCACTTACCTAGATGCTGACGCCTACAACGACTTCGCCAACTTCGTCGCCGTCTTTGTGGCGCGGTACAGAGAGGATGTCCAGCATATTATCATCTGGAACGAGCCGAACCTGAGCTTCGAGTGGGGCTATCGTCCTGTCGATCCAGCGGCCTACGTCGACTTGCTGCGCGTCGTCTATCCCGCCGCCCGCGCCGCCAATCCGGACGTCATCGTCCTGGGGGGCGCGCTCGCTCCAACGTTGGAGCCGCCGGACAGTCCCGCCGGGCTGAACGATCTGCTCTATCTTGAGGCGATGTACGCCGCCGGCGGCGGGGCATACTTCGACGCGCTTTCAGCTCACGCTTACGGGCTGGGTTTTGCGCCGGAGACGCCGCCCAATCCGGCGCTGATCAACTTCCGCCGCGTGGAATTACTGCGCGCGATTATGGATGCCAACGGCGATACCAGCAAGCTCATCTATGTAACGGAGGCCGGCTGGAACGATCATCCGCGCTGGACATGGGCCGTCAAGCCGGGGCAGCGCATCCAATACACATTGGGCGCCTACACCTGGGCGGCGGAACAGTGGCCCTGGTGCCCGGTCGTCGCCATGTGGATGCTGCGCACGCCGGGTAAGCTGCGCAATTATCAGGATTATTACGCTTTCATCACGCCGGAATTTCAGAAACGGCTGATTTACACTGCCGTGCAAACGTACACCGGCAATATCAGCGAGTAGGGATTGGTAATCAGGGATCGGGATCACCAGCCAGTTACCAGTCACTCGTTACCAATCACTCTTCTTGAAGGAGGCGTTGCGTGAAGAGATTACGTCTAGCTTTGTTAGGGATGGTGCTCGCCATCGTATGTAGTGGGTGCGGATTGCTATCGACAGCGGAGCCAACCCAGTCGCCTACGCCCACCGCCGCTCCTACTACGCCCGAACCAACGTCCACACCAACAGCAACGCCCTTACCAAGCATCGCCACACTGACGCTCTGGGTGCCAGATTTCCTCAGCCCCTACGAGGATGCCACAGGTGCCGCCGTCTTCCACGAGCAATTGGCGGAATTTGCGCTGATCCAGCCGGATATTCAGGTGCAAATCGTCGTCAAAAAGGCAACCGGCGCAGGGGGGTTGTACAACATGCTGAGCACGGCCTACACCGCCGCGCCCGGTATCCTACCGGATGTCATCATCCTGAATGAATACGATCTGCGCACAGCAGCGAGTGCGGGGTACCTGCAGCCCCTTAACGCAACATTGAGACAAACGATGGATTTCTTCCCCTTCGTGCGCATCACTGACCCAGCCATTACGACCACCTACGGCGTGCCCTTCGTCGTCACGGCCGAGCAGACGGTCTACCGCCAGAACGTCGCGGCAACACCCCCACTTTCGTGGACTGCCGTCTTGACCGGCAACTATACACTGCTGTTCCCGGCCGGGCCGCCCGATGGCCTGGCAAGCGATATGGTATTGGCCGCCTACCTCAGCGCAGGTGGCGCGACCAGCGACGAAACCGGCAAACCCAAACTCGACCGCGCTGCGGTGGAGCAAGTCTATCGCTTTGTGGCTGAAATGGTAGAGGCAAAGTTGATCGACGTCGCGCGCGTCTCAGACTTGCCGGATGCCGCAGCCTGTTGGCAGCTCTACCAGGAAGGGGCCGGACAGTTGAGCGTTGTTCCTGCCGGGCTGTACTGGAGCACGCCGCTCGAAGGTAGCCTGGCGGGTTGGATTCCTACACCGTCCGGAAATCCTGCCACTATTGGCCGCGTGTGGTCCATGGCGCTGGTGAGTCAGGACTCCTACCGCCAAAATGCCGCGTTCAAGCTGCTGGAATGGCTGACCACGCCAGAGCAAGCTGCCGACTTGACTCGCGCCACCCGCACACTCCCCGCCCGTTTTCACGCCATCGAACTGTGGGGGCTATTGCCGGAGGAGACAACTTTCCTCAAGCAACTCCTGGATGGCGCCGTGCCAAGCCTACCGCCCGGTGTCGACACGCCGGTGCGCCGCGCGCTGCAAGCCGGATTGAGCGCCATCCTCAACGCCGAAGTCGACACACCGGAAGAGGCGGCGGAGTATGCGCTGAACAGCCTGCGCCCGTGATATGACGCTCCTCGGCCATCTCGCCCTCATCCAGGCGGCAGCATTGCGCGCCGTCGATCCATACCCCGCTGTTCAGCGTTACCTCGTCCGCGTGGGAAACGCGTTGCGCGTCGCAGGCGCTGACTGGCGGCTCGATGACATTGCGCGGATCATCATCATTGCTGTGGGCAAAGCCGCCGTTCCTATGGCGCAAGCATCCATTGATAGGATGGGGGATGCGCGGCTCACTGGCATCGTCGTGACGAAAGCCGGACACGCCGCACACCACACGTTACCGGAGACGTTGCGCATTGTCGAAGCCGGACATCCTGTCCCCGATGCGGCAGGCCTGGCAGCCGCTGAAGCTGTCACCGATATGCTGTCCACGACCACAGCACGCGATCGCGTGTTGCTGTTGCTGTCGGGAGGCGCTTCGGCGCTGCTGCCCTCACCTGTGGATGGCGTCTCGCTGGCGAATCTACAGGCCGTTACGGAGAGCCTCTTGCGGGCGGGAGCCACGATTGGCGAACTCAATACCGTGCGCAAACACCTCTCGCGCCTCAGCGGTGGGCAGTTGGCACGGCTTGCACAACCCGCACCCGTCATCGCGCTCATTCTATCGGACGTGGTTGGTGATCCGCTCGACGTCATCGCCTCCGGCCCCACCGCCCCCGATCCAACAACCTACGCCGCGGCGCAGGACATCTTGGTGCGGTATGGTCTCCGGAAACAGATGCCGCCCGCAGTGTTAGCGTATCTCGCCGCAGGTATCGCCGGGCGTGTTGCGGAGACGCCCAAACCTGGCGATCCCGCGTTTGTACAGGTCAGCAACGTCATCGTCGGCTCGAACCGGTTGGCGGGGCAGGCGGCGGTCACCGAGGCGCAGCGCCTGGGCTACAACACGCTGCTGCTCACGACGTTCATGGAGGGCGAAGCCCGCGAGGTCGCCAAAGTCACAGCGGCGCTGGCGAAGGGCATCCGCGCCCACGGCGATCCGGTGCAGCCTCCGGCGTGTCTGGTGTGGGGCGGGGAAACGACAGTCACGGTACGGGGGCAGGGGAAAGGAGGGCGCAATCAGGAACTGGCGCTGGCGGCAGCCCTGGCGCTGGACGGTCTGCCAGATGTGGCGCTATTGGCTCTGGCAACGGATGGGACGGACGGACCGACCGACGCTGCCGGCGCGATCGTGGACGGTCACACCGCCGAACTCGCGCGGGCGGCTGGGTGGGATCCCGCCGCAACCTTAGCCGACAACAACGCTTACTCGCTGCTCGATGCTGTCGGCGCGCTACTGCGCACCGGCCCGACGGGCACAAACGTCAACGATATTGTGGTGGTGTTGGTTGTCCAGGCGTCCAATAACTTGCCGTTTCGCCTGAGTGGTGTATGATAAAGGCGATACCACATCCTGTAATTTATTCTGAAATTATTCTATGAACGGACAACATTTTTTAGTTACGGGAGGCGCCGGGTTTATCGGCTCGCATCTCGTGGATGCGTTGCTGGAAGCAGGCCATGCCGTCACCGTGCTGGATGATCTGTCGGTCGGCAAGCCGCAGAACTTCGCCCACAATCTCACCCACCCCTACTTTCACTTCGTCCAAGGCTCCATCCTCGACAAGACATTGGTCACACAACTCGTCGCCCAGGTGGATGGCATCTACCACCTGGCGGCCGTCGTCGGCGTGAAATACGTGGTCGAGGATCCCCTGTGCGGGATGCAGGTCAACGTCAGGGGAACAGAGACGATTCTGGAAACAGCCTGTGCACGCCTGTGTAGGGTAGTGCTGGCCTCCAGTTCGGAGATTTACGGCAAATCAGCCGGTGTGCCGTTCGCCGAAGAGGATGTGACGGTGATCGGGCCAACGTCTGTGCCGCGCTGGTCGTATGCCGTCTCCAAGTTGTTGGATGAACACCTGGCTTTCGCGTACTACCGCCAGGAAGAACTGCCGGCGACCGCCGTCCGCTACTTCAATGCTTTTGGGCCACGGCTGGATCCGCGCGGGTATGGCAGCGTTATCGCCCGGTTCATCAACCAGGCGCTCGATGGTCAGGCGCTCACGGTCTATGGGGATGGACAGCAAACGCGCGCGTTCACTTTCGTCGCCGATACTGTACGCGGTACCATCGCAGCGATGGAAACCCCCAAGAGCGCGGGACAGGCGTTCAACATCGGCAATCCACGCGAAATCACCATGAACGAATTGGCCGCCCAGATTCGGGAGAGCGTAGGCGCAGACGTGGATATCGTCCACGTGCCTTACGCACAGGCTTACGGCACGGCTTTTGAAGATACACCCCGGAGGCTGCCAAACGTCACACGCGCAGCAGAAATACTCGGTTTCCGGGCAACAACCTCTTTTGAAGAGGGCTTACGTCAGACGATTCTGTGGTTCAAGGAGCATCGTGATGCATAGCTTAACGACGCCTGATTCAACGGCGCATAGCGCTGCGCCATCATCCCGTTTTAGTGCGTTCTGCGACCGCGCTCTGGAAGCCGGTTGGCTGATCGGCGTGACCATTACCCCGGTCTTCTTCAACGTCTATTCCAGTCGGGTTTTCGAACCCGATAAATTGACCACGTTACGCATCCTGGCGACCGTGATGGCCGTGTTGTGGCTGGTACGCCTGTTCGAGGAGATCATGCGCAAGCAAAAGCCGCTGCGCTTTTCCTGGCGCACACCGATGGTGCTACCTGCGCTGGCGACGATGGGGATTTATCTGATCAGCTCCATCTTCTCGTTGGTGCAGTACACCAGCTTTGTCGGCTCTTACCAACGCTTGCAAGGAACGTACACGTTGTTTGGCTATCTGGTGCTCTTCTTTGCCATCGTCACCAGTTTACGCACGCGCCCGCAACTGGCGCGGCTGGTGACCGTGCTCATTCTCAACAGCTTGCCGATTTCGCTCTACGGCATCATCCAACACAACGGCCTCGATCCACTGCCTTGGGCCGGGGATGTCACCTCGCGCGTGGCCTCGAATATGGGTAACGCCATTTTCGTGGCCGCCTATCTCATCATGATTGTTCCACTGACGGCGACGCGCATCATCCAGAGTTTCAATGACATCTTGAGCCGTGAAGACGTGCGTGTGAGCGATATCCTGCGCGCTTCGGGTTACATTTTCATCATTGCCGTGCAGTTGCTCACAATCTGGTACTCCCAAAGTCGCGGTCCGTGGCTCGGTATCGTGGCGGCAGCGGTGCTCTTCCCCTACCTGGCGCTGATCATGCTGCAACGGCGCGCGCTGAGTGAAAAATCGGATCGGGCTGAGACAGGGATGGATATCCTGAAAGGGGCGGGCTTTGGCCTGGGAGCAACCGCTCTCGCCGGGGGGCTGGCGGGGCTGGCGGTGTGGCTGTTCAAGGGCAACGCGGGGATTTACGTAGGCGGGGGATTGGCCGTGTTGGTCTTCGGCGGCGCGTGGCTCTACTGCATCGTCGAACGCAAAGGCTGGCGCTGGCTGTGGATTGGATGGGGAACGGTGGGGCTGGCGGCAGCGGCGTTACTGCTGCTGTTCAACATCCCCGGGCCAGTACAAACCCAGGTGCGTAAAGTCGAACAACTGTACCGTTTGACGACGATCACCGAACTGCAAAGCGGCACGGGAAAAGTGCGTGGATTGATCTGGCAAGGCGCGGTGGAATTGATCAAGCCGCACGCGCCGATCAAATTTCCGGACGGCAGCCAGGATGCGTTGAACTTCCTCCGCCCGCTGATCGGCTATGGCCCGGAATCGATGTACGTGGCCTACAACTCCTTCTACCCGGCCGAACTGGGACACTACGAATCCCGTACGGCCTCACCGGATCGTTCGCACAACGAGACACTGGATTCGATCATCATTACCGGAGTCCTGGGCCTAGCGGTATACCTGTTCACATTTGTCAGCTTTTTCTATTGGGGATTGCGATGGCTGGGATTGCTTAAAACCCGCGGACAACTTTGGTTGTACATCGGATCGATGGTAGTATCCGCCATCGTTTTGTTCTTCATCGCGTGGCGTTTGGAAGGCGCATACCTCTTCGCCGTGGCGATTCCGCTAGGCGTTTTGGTTGGCACGATGATCTACATCACGGTAGATGCTTTCCGTGCCCAATTCACCGCACGCGCTACAAATACAATGCAAGACGAACAACAACTGTCCGCCGATCCACAGTTTGAAATCCAAAACCGAAAATCCAAAATCGAAAATCCATTACTACATCCGAACACCCTGCTAATCATCGGTCTGCTGGCCGGGGTGATTGTGCATTTCGTGGAAATCAACTTCGGGATCGCCATCGCTTCGACCCGCACCATGTTCTGGACGTTTGCCGGACTGCTGGTCGTCCTTGGTTTAGAGTGGGTGCCAAACATTGCCCCTATGCCGGGGGAAATGGTGCAGACGCCGTTGTCCGAGGCGCAGATCAAACGCCGGCAGCGCACCACGCGCGCACGCCGCAAACAGACCGGGCTGCCGGCATGGCTTGCGGCGGTCTTGGCCCTGAGCTTTTTGGCAACGTTCCTGCTGGGGACGCTGGCCTTCGACTTTATCAACAATCCAGAGCGACTGACGAGCGCCGGTGAAATCTTCGCCAACTCACTGACAACGAAATACCAACCGGAGAAAACCAAAGCTTATGGCGCACTGATGATCTTCATCTTTACGTGGGCACTTTTGGGCGTAGTTGGGCTGAGCGAGTTCGACCGCGAGGGGCTGTTCGCCGAGGAACGTGGCACCCGCTGGGGCACAGCGATTGCCGTTTACGCGGTCATCTCGCTGATGGGGCTGTTAATTTTTGGGAGTGTTCTGGCTGCGCATCAGGCCAACCTGACTGTGGCGGGCACAAAAATCAATCAAACCTCACTGGAGAGCCTCATCAGCGGGATTGTTGGCATCGCCAACCAGTTGGCTGCCCTTATGATACGCTATTACAGCCTGATTTTCACCCTGATGGCGCTGACCGGACTGGCGCTGCTCTGGGAAGAGCCACTCCCTCGTCAGGTGGGGGAGATCTGGAGTCCGTTGATCTTCATCGCCCTGCTGGCGATAAGCATTGTCGCACTCATCACCCCTGCCGGATACAATCTGATACGCGCGGACATCATTTACAAACAGGGCGGGGTGTTTGCCGGCAGCAACAACGCCAATGAGAAACAGATCGGCATTGCTCACTATGAAAAGGCGCTGGAGTACGCCCCACGCGAAGACTACTACAATCTCTTCCTGGGCAAAGCCTATCTGGAACTGGCGCAGGGCCTCCCGGCCGAAACAGAGCCGGAGCAACGCGAATCGATCTTCCTCAAGACCGAGGAAATACTCAACCACGCGCGCAAGATCAACCCCCTCAATACCGACCACAGCGCAAACCTGGCACGCTTCTACAAATCGTGGGCGGCGCGCATCGCCAGCGAAATGCAAACCGAGGGCCTGACCGCCGCACAACAGACAACGTTAGCAACCCAATATGAGAGGCTATTGCAGCAAGCAGAGGAAAATTACAAAATCGCGTTGACGCTCAGTCCCAACAACCCCATCATTTGGAATGAGCTGGCGCAGCTTTACGCAATCGACATGGGCGACGACCTGAAATTCCGCCAGACGATCTCCACATCGCTGCAAGTGGATGAGGGCTTCGAGCAAACCTGGATGTTGCTTGGCGACATCCGCTCTTCGCAGGGCGATCTGCCGGGCGCCGTCGAAGCGTACCAAAAATCACTGGAAATCACCAACAACTGCATGGTGCGCCGGGTGCTTGGCACGTTGCAGGCGCAACAAGGGCTGTGGGTAGATACGATCACATCTCTGGATGAGGCCGTGGAGAAATGCCCGGAATCGAGCGAGTTGTGGGACATCTACCGCGTGCAGGCCATCGCCTATTACAACCTGGGGCAGTTAGAAGCTGCTTTACAAACCGCGACGCTCTCGTTGCAAGCCGCACCTGAAGCGCAAAAAGAAGCCATACAGCAGCTTATCGCCCAATTGCAGGGCCAGGCCGCGCCGACCGAAACGCCGCAACAGCCCTGAGAGGTCACGGATGCGCACCTACATTGTGGTCTTTGTCGGGGTTTTACTCCTCGCCGTCGCCGGGACGCCGCTGGCGCGCAAATTGGGATTGCGCCTCAATACCATCGACAAGCCTGACCCGACCCGCAAAGTCCACACGATTCCTACCCCACGGCTGGGAGGCGTCGCCATCTTTCTGAGCACGTTGATCGTGACGCTGCTGTTGGGTGAACAGTACAACGTCAGCCAACTGGCCGGCATCTTGATCGGCGCAGCGTTGATGTCGTTCATGGGGCTGTGGGACGATCGGTTTTCGCTGCCCGCCAGTGTCAAACTCATCGGGCAATTCATCGCCCTGAGCCTGTTGGTCATCACCGGCGTCTCCATCAACATTTTGCCGCATCCCCTGCTCAATCTGGCGGCGACCGCGCTATGGGTGGTGGGGATCACCAATGCCATCAACCTGTTGGACAATATGGATGGGTTATCGGGCGGAATCGCCGCCATCGCTGCTGCGCACTTTGCGTTGATGTGCGCCTTCACGGGGCAGTATCTGGTCGGCGCGCTGTCGGTGGCAGTGATGGCGGCGTGCATCGGTTTCCTCATCTACAACTGGACTCCGGCGACAATCTTTATGGGCGATTCTGGCGCCCTCTTTTTGGGATTTGTGTTGGCTGCCATCGGAATCAAGGTGGACTTCCCCTTAAACACCCCCATCGTCACCTGGATGGTCCCCATATTGGTGTTAGCCGTGCCGATTTTCGACACCACATTGGTCACGATTTCGCGCCTCAAGCGCGGCCTCAATCCTCTGACAACACCGGGCCTTGATCACACCTCACATCGCCTCACCTACGCGGGACTGACACGCCGCGAAGCCGTGTTGGTGCTATACGGTGTGGCTTTCAGCGCAGGACTGGTCGCCATCTTCCTCACCCGTGCGACGGTGTTGGAGGGGTACTTGATGGGCGCACTCACCGGGATCATCGGACTTTATGGCCTGTGGCGTATGGAACGCCCCCCGTTCTGGCCCCCAAACGATAAAAAATAAAATTTAGTGGTATAATATCTACTAAATTCAGAGGAAGACGATAAGCGCCGGAAGTGCAGCCTATGCACCCGACGACTAACCTAACGAACTAAAGACGAATCCACAATAGGAGAAATACAATGGGAAGAATGAAATGGATTTTATCGGCCACACTGTTGGCCATTCTTGTTTTAGGGGGATGTGGGCCGAAATCTACCCCCGAACCAACGCCTACACCAACATCAACACCAGTACCCACTGCGGTTCCCGTCACGGCTCCGACCGTGGATCCAAACCAGCCGGGGTACTGTAAAGCCAATCCTCTGCCGGAGCTGCCTGCCACCGGGCTGCCCATCACCATCAGCGACAGTGATTGGAGTAAGGGGGCCAGCGCCGCAGATGCCTATATGACCATCGTGGAATATTCCGACTTCCAGTGCCCGGCTTGTGCCGGAGCGACGCCTGCCATCGAATCGGTGCTGGAGACGACGCCCGGCATTCGCCTGGTCTTCCGTCACCTGCCGCTGGAAAGCCTGCACGACAAAGCCTATCTGGCTGCGGAAGCCGCCGAAGCCGCAGGCGCGCAAGGGAAATTCTGGGAAATGTACTCCCTACTCTTTGACCGGGCGATCAAGGGGTACATCGCTATGCAAAATGGAGAGACGACGACCGAATGGATCGCCCTCTCACTGGAAGGAGCACCGGCAGAATTTGCCAAATTCGCCCAGGAACTGGGATTGGATGTCGAACGCTTCAGCAGTGATCTGGAGAAAGGAACTTACAAAGCGAAGGTTGAGGCGCAAGTCGAAGAATTCGGCAATCTAGGCCTGGACTTCGCCACGCCTACCTTCATCATCAGCATCAACGGCGTCTACTTCAAGCCGGAGATCTCTTCGTATGACGAACTGGTCTATTACCTTGCCGTGGCGAAGATGAAGCAGGGCAACTTCACCCTCTTCGATGCGCCGCCGACTGTGACGGTGGCCGAGGCACAGACCTATCAGGCCACCCTGAAAACCACCCAAGGTGATATTGTGTTGGAACTGTCGGGGGCGCTCGCGCCGACGCATGTCAACAGCTTCGTCTTCCTGGCGCAGCAACAGTGGTATGACGGTTCTGAATTTTTCTATGTGCGTGATAATTTTGTTGCACTTACCGGTGATCCAAGCAATACCAGTTACGGCTATCCCGGTTACTACTGTGACGGCGAGAAGCAAAGCACCTTCAGCGAAGTCGGCACTGTCGGCGCGCTCCCTAACGGCCAGTTTTTCATCACCTTAGGGACAGAGGCGGCGCAGCTTGATGGACAATTCACGCAGATTGGGCGCGTTATCGAGGGGATGGATGTTCTGGATAAGCTGGCGCGCGCTATGCCGCGCGATCCCACTGCGCCCAAACCAGACGTGCTCCAAAGCGTTGAAATTACCGAAAAGTAGCGCGATCGATGCCACCTATACGGATGGGGCTTTCGCCCCATCCGTTGCTGTTACCATTACCGTTTTGATCAGGCAAGTCCTATGGAAAAACCCCTTACTCCAGCCCTATCGATTCTCACTGCGATAACCGGCGCCGCCATTATGGTCGGCAGCGTCCTGGCGGCAGCGCTGGCCTTTATCCTGCCGCAGGCCGTGGAAGATGCCATGACAATGATCTTGACGAGTCTGAGCATTGTCGGTTTCCTGCTGGGGTTGGGATTGTTATGGGCAGGATGGCCCGCGCGGCAACGCCTGCCCTCCCCACTGGCTTACGCCCGCCAGGGATGGGCCGTGTGTCTGATCTTGATTATTGGCTTCGCTGGCGTCGCGTTACTGACACCGGAAGAATGGCACCAGCGCCCCATCTTTGCCCCGCTTCATCTGGGACTGGCCGCACTGCCGGCCTTTCTCTGGCTGAACCTGATCACGCTGGCCGCCGGACGCTATCGTGCGTTGACCTTTCGGGAACTGATAGCGGCGATAGGCAGTGGCGCAACCTCCATCGCGATGGCCCTGCCGGTGGAAATTATCGGTTTCGTGATCAGCGCCATTGGAGTGGCGCTCGTCGCCCTGTTATTGCCAGGCGGTGCGGCAGAAATCAACCGTATGGGCGCCCTGGTTGAGCAATGGCGGTTGGTGCCGCCGACAGATATGGAGCAGATGTTGGAGGCTATCGCCTCTCCCCTCGTGCTGGTGATGCTCTTCCTGGTGTTTGTCGTCATCGCGCCACTCGTCGAAGAGGTGGGGAAAACGCTCGTGATGGGTGTGATGGGCTTCTGGCACCGGCCCGGGCTGACACAGGCGTTTCTCTGGGGAGCAGCGTGTGGGCTGGGTTTCGCCATCGTCGAAAGTATCACCAACGGAGCAAACGGTCTGGGCGAAGTGGGAGGCTGGTTGGGTGGCATGAGCATACGCGCGTTGGCTTCCGCCATGCATATGCTAACCAGCGGCATCATCGGCCTGGGGTGGGGCTTCTTCTGGCGCAAACGTCGCTGGATGCTGCCGCTTGCCTACGGGATCGCTATGCTGTTCCACGCATTGTGGAACCTCAACGCGGTAATGTCCATCGGGGGCATGGCGATCGGCACGGCCAGCTCATCGCTGGGATTTATCTTCGCTGCCATCGGTATGGGGCTGACGATCATGCTGGCGCTGTTTGCCCCACTGGCGTTGATCGGCATTCCGGCTGTACTCCGCGCGCGCGAAGCAGAATCTACGCCATCGGCTTGATCTGCCAACAAAAAAAATCGAGGTGAGTATAACTCACCCCGATTCGATAACTTTCCCTTTGCTACGCCTGCGGACAGGTTGCGGGATTGTAGTTTGGGCGAACGCCCCGCCCTCCGCGCATCCCACCGCGACCGCGCGGCATTCCCTGACCAGAAGGATTACCCGCGCCGCCGGACGTCCATTCGGTGTTCAGTTGCTCGAGCAGATGCGTCTTCATCGAGGCCAGCATCGTATCGGCCTGCTCCTGGGTGAAGCGTCCATCAGCGACTGCCTGCTTGAGCGCCTCGGCACGCTGAGCGACGGCAACACCCGCAATTGCCTCAAGCGTCACACCTGCGCCAGACGCGATATCGGCATAGCTCTGGCCGCCTTGCAATGCAGCGACCACTTCTTCCACGGTCAGGCCGGTAGCTTCCGCCGTGGCCTCAACCAACGACACGCCGCCGCCCATCCAACCGCCGCCGCGACGCCCGTATCCCCCGCCATACTGAGGGGCTTGCGCCGGGGGCTGCCCCTGCTGCGCGCTCACCACCAGTGGGAAAATCAACAACACACTCGCCACCAACAGTACAATCATCAGACTTTTCTTCAACATCTCAAACCTCCTAAGGGTGAAATTTTACTATGCTTACAGTATAGCCGAGGTTTGTGAAGAAATGATGAAGAAATGATGCACAGTCTATGCAGAATCAGCCAGCTACGCCAATCCCGCCTCGCACAACGCACCGACGAGGTTTTCCCTGCCGGGGCCAGTCCACAAACCCGAAAGGTTTTCCGCGCCCGTCGGGGATCAACCAGAGTTATGCTTTATCAAGCGGGATCTCCACAGGAACTGTCACAAATTGCGATGTGCGCGGCGCGCCCATCGCCGGTAAACATATACCCTGTTCACAGGCCGTACACTCGAACTGAATCGTCGTGTGCTCGATGCCGAACTGCTCGCGCAGCGTGCGTTTCAACGCGGTCATCATATCCGTCGTCTGGCTCAACGCCTGATCGGCCAGTAGCACATGGGCGCTGAGGGCCACGTAGCCGGGGGACACCGTCCACACGTGCAGGTCGTGAACTTCGCGGACGCCGGGCGTCGTGCGCATGGCATCGGCTACGGCGGATGCCGTCATCCCGTTGGGCATCCCCTCGACGAGGATGTGGACGGTCTCCTTGAGCAGTCGGCCCGCACTGATCATAATCAACAGGCCAATCAACGCGCTGACCAGCGGGTCGAGCCACGTCCAGCCGGTGAAAAGGATAAGCACGCCCGCGCCGATGACGCCGACGGAGGCCAATGTGTCGCTGAGGACGTGCAAGAAGGCCGAGCGCATATTTACGTCGTCGTGGTCGTGCTCGCGCAGCACATAGGCGACGATGATGTTGACGATCAAGCCCACAACCGCAATGACAAGCATCGGCCCGGCCTGAATAAGCCGTGGCTCCTGCCAGCGTTCCCATGCTTCACGAAGAATCTCGAACGCCACAAGCAGCAGCGTGATGCCGTTGGTGAGTGCAGCCAGAATTTGCAGGCGATGATAGCCGTAGGTGTGGCGGTCATCGGCGGGCAAAGCTGCCGCACGCAACGCCAGGTAACTCAATCCCAACGCAAACGCATCCATAAACACGTGCGCCGCGTCGGCCAGCAGCGCCAGACTGCCAGTCCACAGTCCGCCGAGCAATTCGGCCAGAAAGATCAAACCGGTAAGGCTGAGTGCGAGAACAAAACGGTTTTGTTTGGTTTGGTCAAGTACCTTCGTCTTCTGTGTCATGGTACGCCTCATAATAGTCGCTATATGCAAGTAATTGAATACAGTATATCCAGTTTCACGTACAGTACAAACGAACAGTCAGACACGCTTCTGTTGTAGAAAGATTTGCCCTTTGAACGGATAAAGCTACAATGACCAGCGATAAGCAATGAGGCTCACCAGGCATTGACCGTTGTCGCTCAAATGGATAGCCACTATTCACAACTCCGCGCGGAGGTAAAGCTGGCGCGCGGATTCTGCTGACGGCGAAGCCTGGCTCAAGGCATTAGAAGTAATTTCAGGACGACGCGGAACCCGTTGAAATCTATACAAATGCTACCAAAGGAGAAGCCAAAATGGATGTGTTGATCAGGAACAACTATAAGGACATGAGCCTATGCGCTGCGAGAATCATTGCTGCACTGGTACGAGAGAAACCAAACGCAGTTTTGGGCCTGCCGACGGGGTCAACCCCCATCGGGACGTATAAAGAACTTGTGCGTATGCATCGCGAGGAAGGATTGGATTTTTCAGGTATCACGACTTTCAATCTGGACGAATACCTGGGGATTGGCAAGGATTTGTCCAAGCCATACGCTCAGGATCAAAGTTACGCGCGCTTTATGTGGGAGGAACTGTTCAAGGGGATCGAAATCCCGCTCGAGCAGACCCACGTACCGGACGGGTGGACGAAGACGCCAGAAGCATATTGCGCTCAGTACGAGGACGCAATTCGTCAGGCTGGCGGCATTGACCTGCAACTTCTGGGCATCGGTGGTAACGGTCACTGGGGATTCAATGAACCGGGGACGTCTTTGGCCTCACGAACACAAGTCGTCACGCTGACCCAACAGACGTTGGACGACAACTGGGCGTTGTTCTACAGCAAAGCGGGCGGGCGGCGGGAAGAGATGCCCCACTTTGCCATCACGATGGGCATCGGGACCATTCTGGAAGCACGGCGAATCGTCATGCTCGCCTCCGGCAGTGGAAAGGCGGAGATCGTGGCTCGGGCATTGGAAGGGCCGGTAACGGCACAAGTAACGGCGTCCGCCATTCAGTTATATCCGGGAAACACAACTGTGATTCTCGACGAAGAGGTCGCAGCAAAACTGTCGCGCATCGACTATTACCGTCATGTTGAGCGCGTCAAAGCGCAATACCACACTCTGTTGTATTGAGCATAAACGCCCTTCTGACCGCACACGGACCCTGCACGGGCGCCGAACTGCTGGCTCTGGCCGGCATTGAGGTCTTTCCCCTCTGGCAAGCCTGTCGCCGACAATCCGGCGTTGTGATGCAACACGCCGGTTGCCGTTACTTGCGTCTCGATAAAAAAGTCGAGGGATATGCACGTCTCTTTCCTTCCATCCGCCGCGAATTCCTCACCTACACTATCATCGGCACGAATCAGCAAATGGAAGCAATTGCCGAACGCTGTCTGACTCTGCAACAGGAGGCTATGCACGTCAGCCAATACAAACGCGAGTTCATGCGGGACGTGATGCAACGGGTCATCGAGTCGAATCCCAACCGGGAGCGATTGCAGGCCCATCTTTGCTGTATGATCGCCGGAGATGTGACCTACGGCATGGCACACACCGTCGAGCGGCCCGAGCCAAGCACGGGCCGGCTTGTACGCGGTTCCGACCTGGAC
>MTKY01050901.1_pt1 | contig 66952 bp, 65 predicted proteins | sample 1042731 | NCBI WGS metagenome assembly MTKY01 (sample SAMN06212206, study PRJNA360538) | anaerobic digester metagenome | biome: Wastewater treatment plant; material: sludge; isolation source: anaerobic digester fed with sludge from wastewater treatment plant | place: Denmark: WWTP Soeholt ...
CCCCCGTTATGTACAGCACCCAGGGCGCTCCTTGCGTCGGCTCCGCCGCGCCGCCAGGCCCCGCGCCGCCGGTTGCGGGCGTCGGGGCCTCCTTCCTTCCGCCGGCCCGGTCGATCGTGGGAGCAGGTCCGGCCACTGTCTCCGAGGGTCCGCTGACGATCTTGCCTGAGAAGGAATAGACCAGCAGGCCGGCCAGCACGAAGCAGGCCACCCCTATCGCGAAGAAGGCGAGGCCTGCGTACTTGCTGCCGGGCCTGCGGTCGAACGAGCCGCCCATGTCCGCCCGGTTCAGCGGGAGGCCGGGAGCAGGCGGCCATCCAGACGCCAGCTCTCTCCGCCCGTGATCTCCACCCTCGCGAACCTTCCCAGGAGCTCCTCGCCGCCCTCGACCAGCACCACCTTGTCGGACGGAGTCCTCCCCTGGAGCAGGCCGCTGCCCCTCGGCGCCAGGTCGTCGATCAGGATGTCGTACTCACTGCCCACCAGCGAGCTGTTTATCTCGCGGGCTATCCTCGCCTGGAGCGCGTTGACCTCGTTCAGTCGCCTCATCTTGACCTCCCCAGGTACCTGGTCCTCCCTGGAGGCCGCGGACGTCCCCTCCCTGGGCGAATAGGCCGCGGAGTGCACCAAGTCGAACCGGAACTCCTCAAGAGCGTCCAGAGATCGCCGAAAATCGTCGTCCGTCTCCCCCGGGTGCCCTACAATAAGGTCGGTCGTTAGCCCCGCCCCCGGCAGGCGCTCACGGATCGACGACACCGCCGCCCGGTACTGGTCGAGGTTGTAGCCCCTGTTCATCATCTTCAACACCCGGTCGCTGCCGGACTGGATGGGAAGGTTTACCGAGGGGCAGATCACGTCCCCGTGAGCGGCCATCACATCCGCTATGTCCGGCGTGAAATCCCGAGGGTGGGACGTGACGAACCGAAGAAGGCGGACGCCCGTTTGAACCGCGACGTTCCTGAGCAGCGACGAGAAGCGGTAGCCGTCCGGAAGGTCGCTCCCGTAGCTGTTGACGTTCTGACCCAGCAGGGTGACCTCCAGGACTCCGTCGGCCACCAGCGCCCTCACCTCGTCCAGTATCTCCCCCGGTCGGCGCGATACGAAGCGTCCCCTCACGTAGGGGACTATGCAGTAAGAGCAGAAGTTGTCGCAGCCGTGAGCGATCGTGACGAATGCCCTCCAGCGGTTGACCCTCTCCGTGGGCGCTCCGGGGAGGTCGATGAACGCCCTCGGATCGTCGTCCATCAGGAATACTCGCGACTCCTCGTCCTGAACCAGCATCGACAGGGCAGGCGGAAGAGCTCCAATGTGCCTCGGCCCGGCCACCAGGCGAACCCAGGGGAAGCGTGCGGCCATCGCGTGGCCGACCCTCTGGGCGACGCATCCGGTCACCGCGACCGTCGGCCTCCCCTCCCGCTTCCACCGGGAGGCGAAGCGACCCAGGTCGCTCCACACCTTCTGCTCCGCCTTGTCGCGAATGCTGCAGCCGTTCAGCACGACCAGTTCCGCCTCGTCCTCCGGGCTCTCCTCCCAACCCATGTTTACCAGAGCGGTCTTCATCTTGTCTCCATCGTAGACGTTCATCTGGCATCCGTATACCTTGATGGCGAACTTGTGCAATAATTACCCTCCCATGAAGGACCTCTTTGACGAGCTCCCTCCAAGGTCATTATAACCTCGCTCTCGAAAAAGGAGAAATGAGGTAGAATAGGGGTCGATGATTCCGCAGACGGGAGGAGAGACAGTGTCCAGGTCATCATCAGTCATAGCGGCGATGTTGTTCGTCGTTCTAGCGTCGGCGGCCGCCCTGGCCTCGGCGGACCTTCCGGATCTGCCGGGCCTCTTGGCCGGGCCTCTTCGCGTCACGCCGCTGGAGGCACCCTCCGGGGCGTTCGGGGAGTGGATGTACCGCGAGTACAGGAACGCAAGGGGCGGGGTGATCGAGGCGACCATGATGTCCGGCCCCGGGGCCGGTCCACTGGTTGCCGGGCCTGAAGGGACCATAGCGGACGACCGCCCCTTAGGATTCGGATCGACATACGAGGTCTTCCGCCTCGAGGGGATGCTGACCGTGTTCGAGGAGATACCGAACGTGGGCAGGTCGCTCGTCCTAAGCCTTGGCGAGGACACAACCCTCACGCTGGAGTCAAGCTCGGCAGCGAGAGAGGAGCTCGAGGCCGCGGCGCTGCTGGTAGCTCGCGCAAATCTGCGATAAGCACACTAAAGACGGGGGAGCGCACCTGCGCGCTCCCCCTTCGTTGCCTCGGTCAAGACCGGTGCCTGGTCTACTCCTCCGGCTCGAACATGTCCTTCGCCACAGCGCAGACCGGGCAGACCCAGTCCTCCGGGACGTCCTCGAACGCTGTCCCCGGGGCCACCCCGTTGTCCGGGTCCCCCTCTGCAGGATCGTAGACGTAACCACAGACGGTGCACACGTACTTCTTCATGGCAGTTCCCCCTTTTCGGATCAGGATCAGTACCTCGATCATTATATAGGCCGGGAGGAAAAAGACAACCTCTGACGGCCCCATCGGCCGAACCGCTCAGAGTGATATCTCCCTGGTGCTCCGGCCCCTGCCTCCCGAGATGCAGACCGCGCCCGACCCCGTCACCAGGTAGTCGTCCTCGATGCGCATGCCGCCCCACCCCTCGATGTAGATGCCCGGTTCGATGGTGACGACGTCCCCTTCACGGAGGACATCCTCCGACAGGGGCGAGAGCCGGGGGGGCTCGTGGATCTCCAGCCCCAGGCCGTGCCCCAGGCCGTGGCTGAAATTGCCTCCCCACCCTCTGTCGGTGATTATTCCTCTTGCCACCGAATCCACGAGGCTGCCTGCGACCCCCGGCCTCAAGGCCTCGGCCGCCGCAGCGGCGGCCTCCAGCAGGACGGCCTCTATCTCGCGCCCCTTGGGCGACAGGGGCCCCATGGAGAAGTTCCTGGTCAGGTCGGACATGTACCCGTCAACCGTGGCACCGAAGTCAACCGTCACAATGTCTCCGAGTTGGAACGCCCTCTCCGTGGCCCTGCCGTGCGGCATGGCCCCCCTCTCCCCGGAGGCCACGACAAATCTGCCGCCCTTCCAGCCGCATTCGGCCCCCTTTTTTCTGACCAGGTACTCCAGCAGGGCGTTGAACTCAATCTCGGTCATGCCGACGCGCACATGTTCCAGCGCCTCCTCGTAGGCCGAGCAGGCTATCTCTGCCGCCCTCGAGACGGCCGCCACCTCCACTCCATCTTTGCACCTGCGCAACGAGGGTAGAAGCGCGGAGCAGTCCCTCCACACCGGCACGCTCCTCTCCAGGCTGCGGAACATGTCGACCGAGAGCCTCCCAGCCTCGAAACCGGCTGTGCTCCATCCGCCGTCGCGCAGAGCCATCACGGTCCTGTCGCGCAGCGATTCGCGCCCCTGCAGGACGACTTCGAAGGGGGACTGCTCCCTGGCCTGTACCGCGTAGCGTCCGTCCGTCACCAGCATGGCCCTGTTCGGCGATATCAGCAGAGCGCAGCTGCTGCCGGTGAAGCCCGATATGTAGGCCACGGATTCGCCGTTGTAGTTCTCCGAGGACAGGACCACGAGGACGTCCAGCTCCTCCTCCGCCATCATGGCGCGCAACATGCCAAGGCGGCTCTCAATATGGCTGAAAGGCATGACACTCCTCCTCTAGCTCTATACCCACCGGCCCGCGCCTCCCGCCATGCTGTAGACGCATCCGCAGTAGCCCTGCCTGTACAGTCCGTACTCCCTGGACAGAGCGACGGACCGAAGAAAACCGTCCCTCTTTCTGAACACCCGGACGAGCCACTCAAGCCCGTGCCCGGCCGCGCACTCCGCGCCTATCCTGTTTATCAAGTCCGCATCCTTGTGCGGACTGATGGTGAGCGTGGTGCAGAGCACGCCCGCCCCCTCCCGCAGAGCCGCCCGGGCTGCACCCTCAAGCTGAAGCCGAAAACACAGGGCGCACCGCCTCCCTCCCTCCGGCTCGTCGGCGAGGTGCGACGTCTCCTCGAGCCAACGGCCAGCTTCGCAGGAGCCGATCACAATACGACCCCCCATGCGCGCCGCGAGAAGCGACAGGGCCTCGCGCCTCCTGGCCTCCTCGTCGGACGGGTGTATATTCGCCCCGTACCAGTAGGGGAGGACCTCGTACCCTTCGGCCCGCAGATCCAACCACGGGACGCTCGCATCCGGGGCGCAGCACGCGTGCAGGAGCAGTCTTCGCCCCTCCGCGACAACGGGCGTCCCGGCATCCCGCCGAGAGCGGCCGCTACTTGAGAGACTCGAAGGCATCCGCGAGGGAGACGGGGTCCAGCCCCATCGCCTTAATTATGTCTTCAGACGGGCCGGAGTCGCCGTACCGGTGGACGCCGACGGACCTGAAGGTCGCCGCGAGCCCCAGCTCGACCATCCTGGCGGCGATGATGGAGCCCATGCCGGATGCGACGTTGTGATCCTCGCAGGTGAGAATCCTGCCCGACGCCACTGCTTTACGAAGCGCCTCGTCGTCTGGCAGGAGAGGACAGGAGACCGCGTAGACCGACACCCTGGTTCCCCTGTCGGCCAGGAGGTCGGCCGCCTTCATAGCCCTGCCGGCCATGGCGCCGAGCGCGAATATCGCCCCGTCGTCCCCCTCCCGCAGGAGATCGGCCTTTCCGTATTCAAAAGAGTAGTCGCCGGCGAAGAAAGGCGCCCCGTCGTCGCCCAGGAGTATGTCCAACCTGCTGCGCCCCATCGCGAGGCAGATGCACCCCGGCTCGGAGAGCACCCAGCGCGTCGCCCTGTCAGTCTGGTTCGGGTCGCAGGGGACGACAAGCCTGTAACCGAAGAAATTCCTGAGCAGGCCGACGTAGTCTATCGCCTGGTGGGTCACCCCGTCCTCCCCGACGTCGAGCCCCACGTGGGTGAGCACCGTCTTGAGGTTCGCCCGGTTTATATCGTTCAGGCGCTGCTGGTTGTAGGTCTCGGACAGGCCGAAGACGCCGAAGCCGGCCCACAGCGCGGCGACACCGGCGATCGAGGCCGCGCCCGCCGCGGTGGCTGTCGCATGCTCCTGGATGCCGGTCTGCACGAACCAGTCCGGGCAGGCGGCAGCGAAGTCCGCGGTCTTGACCGAGGTGGCCAGGTCGCAGTCGAAGACGAGCAGAGGCGCGCCATCCGGCCGCTTGTAGTTGAGCTCTCCTATGTCGGCGAGAGCATGTCCGAACGCGGAGCGGTTGTCGGTCCTCTTGGCGTCGGGGGTGTAGGTGCGGGGGGCGCCGGTTTCGAGGCCGCAGGATGTCGGAAGGATACTGCGCCCCTTGGGAATCGGCCCCTCTCTCCTCCTGCGGGCCTCCTCGATGAGGGAGGGATCGGCCCCCAGGTCGTCCATGGCCCTGGTGTAGAGCTCCCCCAGCGGGGCCTTGCCGTGAAACTCCGGGGTGTTCTCCATGAAGGAGACCCCCTTGCCCATGGTTGTCCTGCACAGTATGACCGTGGGAGCCGCGCACAGGGACGCATCCCTGAGCGCGGAATATAGCTCGCGGAAGGAGTGACCGTCGCACTCCAGCACGTTCCACCCGTCCGCCCTCCAGAGGGTAGGTATGTCGGCCGGCATCACCTCGTCAAGGGTGCCCGAGATCTGGATGTGGTTCCAGTCGACCAGGGCGGTCATGTTCGAAAGCCCCTCCTTGGAGGCGATTCGCCTGGCCTCGGCGCTCTGCCCCTTGGTCTGGCCGCCGTCGCCCATGAGGACGTAGGTCCTCCCGCCGTTTCCGCGCGCCCGCTGCGCCAGGGCAAAGCCCACCCCGGCCGCGAGCCCCTGCCCCAGGTTGCCGCTGCCCCAGTCGATCCCGGGGACCTCCCGCTCCACGTGCCCCTGGAATGGCGAGCCGCACTGCCTGAAGTGGGAGACGACGTCCATGGGGTCGAAGAAGCCCCATGCTGCCAGCGCCGAGTAGGCGGCGGGGGATGTGTGACCATGGCTGATAGCGACGTAGTCCCGATCGAACGAGGAGCAGTTCTCGGGCGTCAGGTCGGCCACGCCGTACACGGCTAGGTACATCTCCATGCTCGAGAGGGAGCCGGCCGGGTGGCCGCTGTTCGGGAGGGTGACCATCGTGACGGCCTCTGCGCGGCATCTCCTGGCGGCCGCCTCGAGCGCTCGAACGACCTCCTCCGGTAGCTCGGAGAAAGGAAATTTTCTGACAGATGGCAGGGTCGTATTCAAAAGCATCGCCTCCTTGTGTTGTGACGCGTCCATTTTATCCAACCGGGGTCAGGAGATGTAAACCCTCGGGACCCTCTTCAGGAACGCGTTCGGCACCTCGTAGTTGATGGTGTTCCTGGCAGCGCCTATCTCCTCCGGGGTGATCGCCTCATCCCCCTGCCTGCCTATAAGGACGACCTCGTCGCCTACCTTTACCCCCAGCCCAGTCACGTCGATCATCGTCTGGTCCATGCAGATGTTGCCTCTAATCGGCACCCGTCTCCCCTTCACCAGAACCGGGACCTTCATGGACAGGGCCCTGGAGTAGCCGTCGGCGTAGCCGACCGGAAGCACCGCGATCTCCTCGACGCCTCGCGTCATGTACCTGAGGCCGTACCCCACACCGCTGCATGGCGGAAGCTCCTTGACGAAGGCCACCTCGGTCTTTATCTCGAAGGTGGGCTTGAGCTCGATCGGCCTGGGACACTCGTCGGACGGCCACATGCCGTACAGGATTATTCCGGGCCTGACCGCGTCCAGGTACTTGTCCGGGCACGCCAGTATACCTGCGCTGTTGCAGGCATGGCGCAGGGCCAGTCTGATTCCGCGCTCCGCAGCAGCCCGCAGGCTTTGCTGCAGCCCCGCGAACTGGTAGTCCGTGTAATCAAGCCTCGTCTCGTCGGCGACCGCGAAGTGGGTGAACATGCCCTCGATATCCAGCCCGGGGATCGTCAGGAGCTCGTCCAGGACGTCCGGGATATCCTTGGGGAGGAAGCCTATGCGCCCCATCCCGCTGTCGACCTTGACGTGCACAGCGGCGGGGCGCCCCTGCCTGGTCGCCTCCGCGCCGAGCGCCTTGGCGAAGTGCAGGTCCGTCACCGCGGAGGCGATGCCCAGCCTCACGAACTCCACGACCGAGCGCTCCGGCGACGGCCCAAGGACGAGGACTGGCGCCTCCAGCCCCGCCTCCCTTAGCTCAAGCGCCTCGTCGGGCGTGGCTACCGCGAGACGCCTGCAGCCTGCCTCGAGAAGGGCGCGGCTCACCTCCACCGCCCCGTGTCCGTAACCGTTCGCCTTTACCACGCCGAAAATCTCCGGCCTATCCCCGATGTGACTCCTGATGGACACATAGTTCGCCTTGAGGTTGTCCAGGCGAACCTCCATTCGTGTCGCCCGCTGCATTTAAAAGACCTCCCTCCCAAATGAAGCAAGGGGCGGCTAGCCGCCCCTCTCTTGAGAACCGCGAAACTGCAGTGCTTGCTAGATCTTTATCTCCCCGCTGCGGCGCTTCTTGTCGAAGTCCGAGACGAGTCTGCGGACCTCGCCGGAGAGTATCAGCAGGGCGACCAGGTTCGGGACGGCCATGAGGCCGTTCAGCGTGTCGGACATGTCCCACAGGTGCTCGAGGAACTGCATCGCGTTGCCAAGCAACACTCCGCCGGTAGCCCCGACGAAGAGGACTGCTATCCAGAGCACCTTGAGTATGGGGATCACCTTGGTACCTAGGAGATAGGTGCCGCAGGTCTCGCTGTACCAGTACCAGCCGAGTATCGTCGAGAAGGCGAACAGGGCCAGTCCGACCGAGAGGATGATGGTCCCGGTGTTGCCGAGGACCGACTCGAACCCGGAGAGGGTGAGCTGAGCGCCGGAGAGTTCGGGCCTTCCGGTGAGCACGCCGCTGGTCAGGATGACGAGGGCCGTCAGGGTGCAGATGACGATCGTGTCCACGAAGACCTCGAATATGCCGTACATGCCCTGGCGGCAGGGGTGGTCGACCACAGCGGTGGCGTGGACCATCGGAGCGGAGCCGAGGCCGGCCTCGTTGGAGAAGACGCCTCTGGCGACTCCCTTGACCATCGCCTGGCGTATGGTCCAGCCGGCTATAGCGCCCGGCATGGCCATCGGGTCGGAGATCGCCATGTTGAACGCATTGGCAAAGGCCGTGGGGATCATCTCGCTGTGGGTGAACACCACTATTCCGGCACCGACTATGTAGAAGATCGCCATGAAGGGCACAAGGTAGGTGGTGACGTCGGAGATCCTCTTCAGGCCGCCGATGATGACGAGCGCGGTGAGGATCGCAACTACAACACCGGACCACAGGTAGGGGATCCCGAAGCCCATCTCGAAGCCCTCCGCTACGGAGTTGGACTGCACAGCGCAGCCAATGCCGAAGGAGGCCAGGAATCCAAACAGGGCGAACAGCCACGCGAGCCACTTGGCGTTGGCGCCCTTCTCAAGTATGTACATCGTGCCTCCGCGCCAGTTGCCCAGGTCGTCCTTCTCGCGGAAACGGACCGCCAGAATGACCTCGGCCATCTTGGTGGTCATGCCGAAGAAGGCGGACACGAGCATCCAGAAGAGAGCTCCGGGGCCGCCAAGGTGAAGAGCGGTAGCGACGCCCGCGATGTTGCCGGTGCCGACCGTGGAGGCCAGGGCTGTGGACAGGGCCGCGAAGGATGATATGGCACCCTCCCCATCCTTCTTGGAGCCGAGGTTGCCGAAGACTTCCTTAAACATCAGGAAGAAGTAGCGAAGCTGCGGCAGTCCCAGTATTACGGTAAGGTAGACGCCAGTCCCGACGAGCAGGGCAAGCATCCAGGGGCCCCAGACTATTCCATTAATAATTCCGTTAATTTCCATAACCTTTTCCATGCTGCCAATTCCCCCTTTGTTTCATGATAAGAGTCGCCCCAGTCCCAGGGCGCAAAAGCTGGATCGACCGAGAAGGAACTCCGCGCACACGAGCTCGCAAGCTCTTCATCGACCACCTCCTCATAAAAACTAAGAAAGAGAAACGGCTATGTCCGGACAGGAGTATACCACAACAACCGCCGGATAGGGCAAACGCGCGGCTACAATACCAGCCGCGCTCTAAATATAGCCGTTCTTGCGGAGGATCTCCTCCGCCCTCTCCAGGTTTTTCTCAGCCACTTTTATCACGGGCCCGGTGCAGCCCATGGACGACTCCGCGTAGACGCCCTCCTTCCAGAGCGCCTTGACTCCGTCCTCTATCGCGAGCACGTCCACCCCGTGTATCTCCTCGCCTGTGGGCTCGGAGGGGGGTGCCGTCACTGTCTCCGCGGCCGAGGGCCTCGGCGTGAGCGATTCGACTATCTCCGCCAGGCCCGCCCTCCTGGCGGCGGCGATCTCGGTAGCGACCCTCTCCGGCAGTCCTCCGCCGACCACGTTGGCCGTGAACTCGAGGGCGCCTGATATGACAGGGGCACCGGAGGCCCTGGAGATGATAGATATGACCTTCGTCCACCCCTCCCCGACCGAGGGGCCGTACCCCCAGCCCAGCGACTCGTACGAGCCGCCGGTTGTGAATGACGAGAACATTTTCATCAGCACGTTGCCGGTGAGAGTGTCGGTAACGCAGACGTCGACCGCCCCGGCCAGCAGGTCGTTGCCCCTGAGGACCGCCCCCCCGTCCTTGCGCACGCTCGACCCGAAGGACACGGGATACCCGTTCTCCTTCAGGCGCGACAGCGCCTTGTGCGCTATCTGGGCCCCGTCGACGTTCAGGATGCCTACGGAGGGTACGGCCATGCCGAGGGCCTTGGCGGTGGCTATGCCGTACAGGGCGTTTCTAACCATCGCCTCCACCCTGTTCACGGCAGAGGTGCCTGTGGACGAGGCGATTATCATGGGCCTGCCCCGGCCGGGGGTGACCACCCTGCCGATAGTAGTGACTCCGAGCGGGAACGGGTAGTGCAGCGCCACCGCCCCCGAAATGCGTCCCTCGGACAGAGCCGCCTCCATCGCCGCCGCAACATCCTCCTCGCAGGGCTCGGTCTCGATCCACGCCAGCTCGTCGAAGCCGGCCACCCTCGGGCCTATCATCACTACCTCGACTCGGGAGGCTCCTTTCACGGCGAGCATGGCGCCGCGCGCGAGCTCCTCCCCTCCCATCTCGCTGCCCATGGACATCAGCCCCACCGAGACGCGGGGTCCGCCCGAGCGAGCCTCCGCGACGATGTCGGCCAACGCCTTTCCCACAAGACTCTTGATCTCAGACATCGCTGCCACCACCCCTTACTGGAGCTTCCCGGACAGCTCTGCCAATACCTCCAGGAGCAGCGACTTGATGTCGTCCTTCGAGACGGTCGAAGCTCCTCCCCTTGCGCCGCTCGGAGGCTCCAGCAGGAAGGATGCGCCGTCGGCGAGGTTCGTGAGACGCGCTAGGAACAGGCTGCCCTTGCCGATTATCATGGCCCTCTTCATCCTGCCCTCCTTGAGGGCGTCGCACGCGTGTCCTATGAATGGAACGCCGGAGGGGATGTGACCCTGGGTATGGGCGATTCCCGGAACTCCGCGCTCCTTGACGAACGTCATCATGTCCGCCTTCTCTATGGCCTTCTTCGTGACCGCGAGGGCCGCGGTCATCTTGATGTTGGCCAGAGGGACGTCACCGGCGCCGGCTGGCAGGGTGATCTCGTTGATGTGCATCTCGGCCGCGTACTTGTCGACGTCGAGGAAGGTGAGGCCCGCCCTCTCAAGCGGGTCGAGGATAAGCGCGGAGGTGACGGCCTGCGGGGAGGAGCCGGCCCCCACCGAGTGCTTGCCAAGCACGTCGAGACGCATGACCGGCAGGGTCCCGTCGTCCGGGACGAGCAGCACCGCGAATCCCCCGAGGCAGTCCTCGAGGGCCGGCATCTTCTTCTTGACGTGGTCGCGCCCGTTCATGAAGAGCTTGGGCACCGCCCCGCCGGCCACTACGGCGCAGTTCTTCCTCGCGCCGCATGCCACCTGGGAGGCCGCGGCAATCATTCCGTTGACCGGCCCGGCGCAGAAGCTGCGGACGTCGAAGCCGCTGGCGTTGACGCAGCCGGCGATCTCGGCTATGGCCTTCGCGAAGTTGCCGCCCCCGCGCTGATTCATGTCGCCCGCGGCCTCCTCGGAGCATTCGACCACGAAGTCGATCTCCTCGGGGGCCATCCCGGTGTTCTTCAGCAGGTGCAGCAGGGAGAGCAGTCCTCCGGCCTTGCTGGCCAGGTTCTCGAGCAGGACGTAGGCGAACAGGCAGTCGTCCACGTCATGCCCGTTTCGCACGCACCCGACGGTCTTTCCGCCGTGAAAGAGGGGGAGGGCCTTGCGATGGGCGGTCTCGTTCTCTATCTCGGACAGGTCGTGCCCCTCCTCCAGGCGGGACAGCACGCTGCCGTTCATCACCGGGCTCTCCGAGAGCTTTTTTCTCACCGATGCGGCGAAACCCTTCTCAAGCCATATGATGTCGAATACGTCGCATATATCCATCAGCCCGATGAACTCGTCCTCGGGCATGATCTCGCCGTAAGAGCCGTAACGGCCGGAGCCTGTCAGCCGGTTGCCGTACCAGGGCTGGGGGATCTCCTCCAGCTTCTCTATAGGCATGCCGCCTATGTAGGCCTGGTTCGGCGCGTAATCCTTGGCCTCCTCGTAGCTCTGCAGGAAAGAGGGCAGCTCCTTGAGAAACTCCGTCTCTCCCTTCGTCTCTCGCTCGACGTGCGGGGTGTTCCCGTAGCGAAGACCGGTCTCGGGGGCGTGATTCAGGCAGTAGGCGTACCCTTTGATTCCCACGGTTGCCATGGTGTTCCAACCTCCTTGTGCTTTTCTCGCGCGGCCGGATTCCGAGGGGATCCGGCCGCATGCTCAACCGCGCTAGTCGGTGAAGACAGTCTGCTCCGTTATCTCCGTCTGGAGAGCCCGGAGGGCCTTCTCGACGAGGTGACGCCTGATCTCCTTCTCTTCGGCCATCGTCCTCGATGGATCGCCCAGCGGGTGAGGAATCGCCACCGCCGGTACTATCCTGTTCGCTCCCACGGTGAGGGAGATGGGGACTATCGTGCAAATATGCACCACCGGAAGCCCTGCGCGCTCTATCTCCTTGACCATCGTTGCACCGCAACGAGTGCAGGTGCCTCAGGTGGAGGTCAGGATCACCGCCGTCACGCCGTCGGCGATCAGCCTGCGGGCTATCTCCTCGGCGAAGCGCTTGGAACTGGCCACGGCGGTGCCGTTGCCGACAGTGGTATAGAACTTGTTGTGAAGCTTCTTGAACACGCCCTCCCTCTCCATTTCGCGGAGAACATCCACGGGGAGGACCCTGTCGGCGTCCTGGTCGGCGTAGGTCGCGTCGTAGCCGCCGTGGGCGGTGCAGTAGAAGTCGCAGGTGAGGTCGTCGATGCCGGTTATGTCGTACTCGCCGAACTTGCTGGCGCTCGATGCCTCGATATGGTCTGGGTTGCCGACCGGGCAGATGCCGCCGGAGGTGACCAGGGCAATGACCGCATCCTTCATGTTCTTGATCGCCGGGTTCGGCGCCACGCGGTCGAACACCGGCATCGGGTACTCGGTAACGAACGGCTGCCCTTTCAGCTTGGCTGTGAACATGTCCACCGCGCGCTCCGCCGCCAGTTTGTCGTAGAACTTGTTCTTCCTGACTCCGCGCTCGATGTACCCCTCGACCGCCGGGGTCCCGAGCTTCTCCCCCTTGAGCAGCTTGAGGAGCAGCGAGGCCATCGCAGGGACGGCCTTTCTCATGCCGGCGGCGCTGTCCGGCGTCTCGACGATGTAGAAGCTCTTCTTGTACATATCCACGCCTGGGTTCTCGGGATACATCCCCGAGACCACCGGGATTCCAAGCTCCTTGATCACCGCCTCTCCCAGAGCGCCGCACGCGGTGCCGTAGCGCCCGGCATTGAACGCGGGGCCCGCGATTACTGCGTCCGGCTTGTACTTCTTCATCATATCCAGGATTTCGGCCGAGGCCTTGCCCATGTTGGAGGCGAAATAGGAGTCCCCGCAGACTACCGTGGCGACGATCTCCGCCTCCGCGCCCAGGGCTGCCTTGAACGCCTGGCCGGGGCCGACGATCCCCTCGCGGATCTCGGGGACGATGTCTGCCTTCTCCTCACCGCCGATCCCGGCGTAAAACTGGTTGATATAGTGAACGATCCGGTATGACACGATGACGACCTCCCCTCCTACAGGGTGAATTTACTGAACTGCGACCTGATGCCGCTGACCGCCTCGGCGAGCTTTTCGGGATCGAGCACCATCTCCATCATGCTGATCTGCTCTTCCCATGCCGCCGCGTCGCACTCGTCCCTGATCTCCTGCTCGAACACGTGATACACTGCGAGTCCAGACTGGACTCCGGCCAATGGTCCTGCAAATGTAGGGTCTCCGTTGCTCACCGTCTCGGCGTAGATCTCCGCGCCTTCCGCATCGGACGATCCCAAGACGACGACCAGGTTCTCCGGCCCGTACTTCTCAGCAGCGTCCTTGATACGCTGCTGATTTTGCAGATCCATGGCACCTGCGGCGGTTCATACGAAGCACTCGGTGACCGAGAAGACGACCTCGGCGCCGCTATCTTTGAGACACGCTTCCATAGCGGGGCCGGGAACGCCGTCGCGTTCACCAAGCAGGAGGATTTTCTTTCCTGCCAGCTTTCCCATGCTCTTGCACCTCCAAGAAAATTATTTTTGTTATTTAGTCGTTGCCTGTCGTCAGTGCAACCGGATCAGATGGTGTAAGCGCCCAGCCTGGTGAAGCCCAGTTCGCTGGTCGCTCCGATTATCGCCTGGAGCTCGACCGTGATGGTCCCGTCCGCGGCCAGCGAGCCCTGCCAGCCTCCGGCGATGACGTTGGCCTCCTCGGGCACGCCTATGACCCTGTCCATCGGTGGAAGGACCACGACCTCGTTGGCGTTACCTGCGGTTACGCAGGCGTCGCCCTCCGGGCAGGAGTCCGCCAGAGACTGGCTCGCGCCGTCCTGGCCGGCGTACTCGTCCGTCAGCAGGGTGGTCTTGATGCCGGCGCGCTCCGCCTTCCAGCAGTTCATCACCAGGTCCGCGTCCGGGTTGCCGAAGCCCTCCTCGGAGATCAGCAGACCCTCCACGCCCAGCGTCTTCGCGAGGTTGATCGAATAGGAGGAGCTCCTCTTCTTGTCGGCCAGCGTGACGTTCTCGTTGGTGATTATGCAGCCCAGGAAGTTGAAGTCCTTGCCGTGGCGTTTGAACATGTTGTGGATGATCGGGTTGTTCTGATGAGAGTAGGTATTGTTCTTGTCGCAGGCGGACACGCAGTTGCCGGAGACAATGGCGCCGTCCATCACCTCGGTCGGGTTGATCAGGGTGGGCAGGGTCTTCTTCGCGTCCACACCGTACACGTAGGTGTCGTGAAGCAGCCCCTGCGACTGGAGCATGTACAGGTAGGCGACCTTGGGCAGCCCGGGATGCGCGTGCATCGCGTCCTTTAGCGGCAGAGTCTCGTAAGTCTCGACGACGTCCGCCCTGGTTCCGACGCACTTGCCCGCCAGGTAGGCGGCGGTCTTCAGGCCGGCCATCCGGCAGGCCGTCTCGTAGTCGTGCTTCTCTATTCCCTCCACGTTCTCGAGGATTACCACGACGTTGCAGGTGCCCGAGTAGGGCGTGTACTCGGCCCCCGGCCCCTTCATATCTATGATGCCCTCCTGGAAGCGGACTATCTTGCCGGTGGTCACGACCGCAGCGCCGGACAGGACCAGGGTCTTGCCCTCGCCGACGGTGTCCACGTCCGAGACCATTCCGGGGAACACTCCCCCTGGTCCCTCCATCTTGAACCTGGGCTCGATCACGTCCTTGACCGGCAGGATGCGCACGCTCTCCCCCGGCACGGCGAAGTCGACGTCTACCCTGGCGAGCCGCTCGTCGCCGGAGAGCAGCGATAGCAGCTCCTGCTTGTTGACCGTCAGCACTCCGTCCTTGACAGCGGTCCTCTCTCCCCAGGCCAGCTTGTTCACTTTTACCTTGTGCAGCTCAAGTTTCATGACTGTACGTCTCCCCCCTTTTTGAGATGACGCGGGCTACTTCAGAAGAGCCTCGACGTTCTCCCTGATCTTCTCGAGCGTGACATCTCCGCCGCTTATGCGCGCGACCTCCGCCCCATCCTTCCAGAACAGGAATGTGGGCAGCGCCATGACCTTGTTGTTTATGGCCACCCTGCGGTTCTCGGAGACATCCACCGAGCAGAACTTCACCCTGCCCGTGTAATCGTCCGCCATCGTATGAACGTTGGGCAACAGCGCCATGCAGGGGCCGCACTTCGGTCCCCAGAAGTCCACGAGCACCGGAAGCTCGCTCTCCTTGACCTCTGCGTCGAAATTCTCCTTATTCAATTCCACCATCCATCCTCACCCCCTTTTCAGAATGCTGAATTCGCACGTGTTTAATCAGTCCGTACCGGGACAGGCTCTCCTTGATCAGCTCGGCGTCTATAAAGGCGTAATCCTCGCGCGCGTCCAAAGGCACGTCCTCCGGCCACAAAATTTTGCGAGACTGGCCGGAATAGGTCAAAATGGCGTTCTCGATGTACTCCAACGAGAGAAGGTCGGTCGGGGCGACGCCTGCCGGGGGCTCCTCCAACAGGATGGAGCGGTAGGGGTGCTGGTGAGGCCTGAGGTTGCCGTACATCGGGTGCGACAGGAGCACCCACCCCGCGTGCACTCTGTCCCTGGCGCGCCTCAGGACATCAAGCGTGGAGCCGTCGACGAAATCGCAGACTTTCGAGATCTCCTTCAGGAAGGGGTTGTTGGTGACAAGCAAGCTGCGACAGGACATCCTCATGCCTCCTCAAGAGCAGAGCACAGGTACTCGTAACTCTCTGTCGCATAGCCCCAAGGGATTGAACGTCTCGCATGGGGGAGCTATTTTTTTCAGAGGCCCGTCCCGCCGCAATCCTTTCGCCTGAGAGTTTCCGCCCCTATCGGGGGGCATTGCCCCTTCGGCGCTCTCCTGATGAGGAGAGTCTCTCTTGCGGCATTCATCCGGAAGCGGCTTCATTTTCACACATAGGAAAATGGCCGTCAAGCCCCTTTTTGTGAAATCCGGGGCAAAAAAGAGGGCGGGGCCGATCTCTTGCACAAGATGCGGCCTCCGCCTCTGCCCCCGCGAGGGAGCGGTTGATCAGTACACTTGCGGGAACACACCTACCACTTCAGGCCGGTGTAGAATATGTAGAGAATGGCCGCAGGGGCGACCACGCGGCAGATCCAGATCCAGACCTCGAGAAGGGTGAACCCGTGCGCACCCTCGTTGGTGACCTCTTTCCTTGCGTCATTGGTCCAGAACCAGCCCACGAAGAGGGAGATGAAGACACCGCCCAGCGGGAGCAGGACGTTGGACGACAGGAAGTCCATGGCGTCGAAGAAGTCCTTTCCGTAGACCTTCGGCGCTCCCGACAGGGAGGTCGCGCAGGGCACGCCGAGGGCGAAGATGAGGAAGCCCATTATAACGGCGGCCTTGGGGCGGCTCCAGCCTCTGTCGATGAAGTAGGCTGAGACGACCTCGAGCAGGGAGATCGCGGATGTGAGGGCGGCGATGTAGAGCAGCAGGAAGAAGAGGGCCGACCAGATCATGCCGCCGGGCATCATCGCGAAGACCGAGGGCAGGGTCACGAAGGTCAGACCCGGGCCGGCGCCGGCGTCCACCCCGAACGCGAAGACCGCCGGGAAGATGACGAGTCCGGCGAGGAAGGCCACCAGGGTGTCTATGACGCAGACCTGCACGGCCGAGCTCGGCAGGGTGGTCTGCTTGTCGACGTAGCTGCCGTAGGTGATCATGCAGCCCATCCCGAGGGAGAGGGAGAAGAACGCCTGGCCGAGCGCGGTGGCTATGCTGGTGCCGGTGATCTTGGAGAAGTCGGGCCTAAGGTAGAAGTCGAGTCCCTTCGCGGCGCCTTCAAGCGTGACGGACCTGGCTATCAGCACGAACAGTATGAGGAAGAGAGCCGGCATGAGGAACTTGCAGTACTTCTCGATCCCCTCTCCCACGCCTTTGTACACCACCCAGATCGTAGTCAGCATGAAGACCGCCTGGTAGGCTACAACCAGGGTCGGGTTGGAGACGAAGGCGCCGAACACGTCGCCCGCCTTGCCGGCCAGTCCCTCGGCCATAAGCCCGGTGAACGAGTGGAAGAAGTACTTGATCGTCCATCCGCCGACGACCCCGTAGAACGAAAGAATCGTAAAGCCGGATACTATGCCCATCCAGCCCACAACGGGCCAGAGCCCGCCGGCAAGCTTCTGGAAGGAGCCTACCGCGTTCAGCTGGGCCTTTCTGCCTATCGCCATCTCAGCGAGCATGACCGACGAGCCGATGACTATGACCAGGGCGATGTAGACCAAAACAAAGGCCGCTCCGCCGTTCTGCCCGGTGATATACGGGAAACGCCAGATGTTGCCGAGTCCGACCGCGGAGCCGGCGGCCGCCAGGATAAATCCTATTTTGCTACCCCACTGCTCTCTTTCCGCATTCTGTGTCATTGTTCCCATACCCCTCCTTTGTTATCGATTTAACCTCGTGCACCGCGCAATATATACTATCTTTCTTATCCCCACCCCCTCGTAGATACGGACATTTACAATATGCATCAGTCGAAGGGTATTATACACTAGAATGCGGTTCTTCCAACCGAAATTTCGTTTTTCTTTTTTCCTGGGGTAGAATAGCGCCCGAGAGGGAGTGAACTAAAAATATGTGTCTTGCAATTCCACATGTCATTACAGAAATCCTGGACGACGGTGCCGCCGTAGCGGTGGCCGGCAGGGTACGAGCCGAGATCAGGACCGACCTCATAGACTCCCCTACGCCGGGAGATACCGTGCTGGTCCACGCCGGATTCGCCATCGAGAAGCTGGCCCCGGAGGAGTCCGCCGAGCTGATGAACCTGTGGGAGGAGATCCGCAGGCTCTCGGGCGGGGAGGCCTGAGGGGATGGACCGTGTAACAGCCGCCTCGCAGGCGCTGAAGCGCCTTGTCGACTCCCCGGTATCCGTGATGGAGGTATGCGGCACTCACACGGTATCCATCTTCCGCTCGGGGATCCGGAGCCTCCTCCCCCCCGAGCTCGGACTGGTCTCGGGGCCGGGCTGCCCGGTTTGCGTCACCGACCAGGGGGAGATCGACTGCGCCCTGTCGCTACTGGACAGAGGCGCGGTTGTCGCCGCATACGGGGACATGTTTCGGGTGCCGGGGGAGTCGGGATCCCTCGCTTCCAAGCGGGAGAGAGGTTTCGACGCCAGGGTCGTCACCAGCGCGTTTGACCTGCTCGCAATGGCCGAGGGAGACCCTGTCAAAGAGGTGGTCTTCCTGGCGGTCGGCTTCGAGACCACGGCTCCTGCCACGGCTGCCCTGCTGATCGAGGCCTCGAGGAGGGGGATTCGCAATCTTTCGGTGCTCTCCTTTCACAAGCGCACGCCCCCGGCCCTGGCGTCGCTGTCGGCCGACCCGGGGCTTCGCATATCCGGGTTCCTGCTGCCAGGCCACGTGAGCGTAATCCTAGGCCACGCCCCGTTCTCCTTCCTGGCGTCCGACAGGGGCATCCCTTCCGTAATAGCCGGCTTCGATCCGGAGCAGATTGTCTCGGGGCTGGTGGACATCGCGCTTCAACTCCACTCGGGGGAGGCCGCGCTGCACTCTGTCTACGGACGCGCGGTGCGCCCGGAGGGCAACAGGAGGGCGTTGGAGCTGATGGACCGGGTTTTCGAGTCGAGGGACTCCTGCTGGAGGGGGCTCGGCCCGCTGGCAAAATCCGGCCTTGCCCTGCGAGCGGAGTTCTCCGGCTTCGACGCGGAGAAGAGGTTCGAGTTAAAACCGGAGCAGGGACGCACGCCCCCAGGGTGCAGGTGCGGCGATGTGCTGACAGGTCGAATCACACCGCACGAGTGCCCCCTGTTCGGCAGCGCATGCACCCCCGCCTCGCCGACGGGCCCTTGCATGGTGTCGGCCGAGGGGACTTGCGGGGCGTACTTCAAGTTCTCCAGGAGAGGGGGAGGCCCGCGATGAACAGCATAGGGCTGGGACACGGGAGCGGAGGTCGCCAGAGCCAGGAGCTCGTCGAGAGTCTGTTGAGACCGTTCTGTTCGCTCGGGATAGGGCCGGAGCTTGAGGACTCCGCGCTGCTGCCCGGCGGATACGCCATGACGGTCGACGGCTTCACCGTCTCCCCCCGGAGGTTCCCCGGCGGAGACCTTGGACACCTGTGCGTCTGCGGCTGCGCTAACGATCTCGCGATGAGGGGGGCGTCCCCCGACTTTCTGGGGCTGGGCGTCATAATCGAGGAGGGTTTCCCGGCCGAGGAGCTGCTGGAGTACATGGAGAGCGCGGCGGAGACCTGTTCGTCGCTTGGGATGAGGCTCGCAGCGGGCGACACCAAGGTGGTGCCCGCAGGGACGGTCGACGGCGTGTATTTCACGGGCAGCGCGTTCGGCCGCGTCATGAGCCCGCGCCCGCTCGGAATGTCGAACTTGAGGGAGGGCGATTCCCTGGTGGTGACATCGTCGATAGGTCGGCACGGGGCGGTGATCGCGGCCGCCAGGTTCAACCTGTCGGTGGAGGGGCTGACCAGCGACTGCGCGCCGCTCTGGCCCGCGCTCGAGCCCCTGCTGGGCATCGACGGACTGAGGTGCATGAGGGACTGCACGCGCGGAGGGCTTGGCACGGTCCTGTGCGAGTGGGCGGAGTCGACCGGGCTGCACCTCTCGATCGACGAGTCCGCTCTGCCTGTCGGCGAGGATGTGCGCTCTCTGTGCGACGTGCTCGGGTTCGACCCCATATACATGGCTTGCGAGGGGTGCGCCGTGATAGCGGTAGCGCCCTCGTCGGTTGATCTCGTCCTCGAGCGCCTCTCGTCATCGCCCCTGTGCGCAGGTGCGGCGGTCATCGGCGGGGCGCTCGACGCCGAGCCGCGCGGAATGGTGTCCATGAGGACCGCCATAGGCGGTGAGCGCCTGGTGGACATGCCCTTCGGAGAGCTGCTGCCGCGGATATGCTGACGCTTCATGAGAAGGCCGGGCGATCTTTGAGAGGGTGCCCGGCCTTCAACATGTCTACGCCTTGAGCACCTCCCCGTACAGCACGGGCACTACGACAAGGATCAGCACGGTCGCCACGGTCAGCCCGAACATGATGGTGACGGCCATCGCCGAGAAGAGCACGTCGAAGTAGAGCGGCACCATCCCCAGGACAGTGGTCAGCGAGGCCATCATCACCGGCCTGGTGCGGCTGACCCCCGAGTCGATGACCGCCTCCAGGGGCGCCTTTCCCTCGCTCATCTCGAGGTCTATCTGGTCAATCAGAACTATGGCGTTCTTTATCAGCATCCCGGCCAGGCTCAGGAAGCCCAGCATCGACAGGAAGTCGAATGGCCTGTCCATGACGAGCAGGCCGAGGGTCAGCCCCATGACGGACAGCGGCAGGCACAGGAGTATGACCAGGGGCTGGCGGAATCCGTTGAAGAGCATTACCAGTATGACCACTATCGCCAGGAAGCCGATCGGGATCATGCCCATGAGTCCGGCCTGCGCCTCCTGCGAGCTCTCGTACTCGCCGCCCCACTCCATCTCGATCCCCTGGGGCAGAGGGATCCCCTCCACCAGGTGGCGGATCCTGTCGAACAGAGCGCCGGGCTTGTCGGACCCGCTGTCGCACTCGACCGTCAGGGCCTTCTTGCGGTTTATCCGGTAGATGAACGAGTCCTCCGCCACCGTCGCGATGCGCGAGACGAACTGGGAGAGGGGGATATACCTGCGGTTCAACGCGCTCCACACCTGGGTCCCCTCCAGAGACTCGACGCTCAGGCGCTCGGATTCCGGCAGGCGGGCCACTATCGGCAGCAGCTTCTCCCCCTCGCGATAGAGCCCCGCGGCCACGCCTGTGAAGGCCATCTTTATCGCGTTCGCCACGTCGCGCCTGCTCAGTCCCAGCAGCTGCACCGAGTCGTTGAGCTCCGGGCGGATGACCTTGGTGCGGTTGCCCCAATCGTCGCGTATGTTCACAGCGTCCGGGTCGGACGCGTAGATACCCTTTACCCTCTCGGCGAGGCGCCTTAGCTCCGACGAGTCCTTCCCTAGGAAGCGGACCTGCACCTTGGCCCCTCCGCCGGTGCCCTTGGCAAATGATCGGATGCGCGGGTCCAGGTGCGGCAGGTTCTCACGGACGAAGGAGTCGAGCTTTCTTTTCAGCGAATCGGCGCCGTCGCCGTCCCTGGCGGTGACTATCAGATGGCCGTAGTTGGAGGCCGGGTCGCCGGGGGTGTACGTGAGTATGAAGCGAAGCGCGCCCTCCCCGGCATAGGTGGCCACCGACTCCGTCTCTGCCTGTGCGAGCAGATGCTTCTCCATCGCCACACCGTCGGCCAGGGTGCCCTCGACGCTCGTCCCCCGCTGGGTCCAGAAGTCCACGGTGAACATCGGCGACGAGGAGGATGGGAAGAAGGACTTGTCGACGTAGCCGAAGCCCGCGAACGAAAGGATCATCATTCCGGCGACCATTATCAGCACCAGCTTGCGCCGGGCGAGGCAGAAGGAGAGGAAGCCCCTGTAGGCCCTGTACATGGGCGTATCGTAGGGGTCGACCGCGGCCTCGGCGGTGTTGCCCCTCAGCACGGCGATCCCGAGCAGCGGGGTGACGGTCACCGCCAGAATCCAGCTGAGCAGCAGGGATATGCTCACAACCTGGAACAGGCTCTTGCAGAACTCGCCGGTGCTGTCCGGAGAGAGCCCGATCGGGGCGAAGGCGATCGCCGCGATGATCGTGGCCCCGAGCAGGGGGACCTGGGTCTGCTTGACCACGTCGATCGCCGAGGACGCGCCGTCCCGCCCCCTCTGCATCCCCACCAGGATCCCGTCCGCGACTACTATGGCGTTGTCCACCAGCATGCCCAGAGCGATTATGAGAGCGCCGAGGGAGATGCTGTGAAGATCTATCTCCATGATTCTCATCGCTATGAAGGTTGCCAGTATGGTGAGCAGCAGGACGACCCCTATCAGTATGCCGCTCCTCAGCCCCATGAAGATCAGCAATATCCCTATCACTATGGCCAGGGCTTCGAGCAGATTGACCACGAAGTCGCGTATCGAATCCGCGACGGTGTCAGGCTGGTAGTAGATCATTCCAAGCTCCATGCCCACCGGGGTCTGGACGGCAAGCTCCTGCAGTCGCTTGTGGACGGCCTCCCCTATTCTTATCACGTTGCCCCCGTCCACGTTGGATATGCCGAGCCCGAGCGCGGGCTTGCCGTTGTATCGCATGGCCGAGGAGGGCGGATCCACGTAGCCTCGCGTGATGGTCGCCAGGTCTCCGAGTCGTATCGAACGTCCGTCGCCAGCCCGCAGCAGCAGGGAGGAGAGGGAGTCCACCGACGAGAAGTAGCCTGACGGGGAGATCCGAATGCGCTCTGACCCCACCTCGGCGGAGCCGGCACCCGCGACGGCGTTCTGCGCCTGCAGCAGGTTGAAGATCTCCTGAGAGCTGATGCCGAGCTGCGACAGGCGGGAGCGGTCGATCTCCACGTAGATCGTCTCCGCCTGGACGCCTGCGATCTCGACGTTGGCGACTCCATCGACCAGCAGCAGCTCGCGCCTGAGGAAGTCGGCGTGGTCCTCAAGCTCCCGGAAGGTGTATCCATCGCCGGTCAGCGCATAGTAAACGCCGAAGACGTCCCCGTAGTCGTCGTTCACCCGGGACGGCCCCGCCCCGGGCGGAAGCGAAGGCTGGGCGTCGGTCACCTTGCGCCTCAGCTCGTCCCATATCTGCGGCAGGTCGCGCGCGGTGTACGCAGGCTTGATATCCACATAAACCATCGAGAGGCCGTCCTTGGAGAGCGATCGCACCTTGTCCGTCTGCCCGAGCTTCTGCGCGGCGGACTCGATCAGCGCGGTGACCTCGTTCTCGACCTCCAGGGAGGAGGCCCCCGGGTAGGGGGTTGCTATCACGGCGGTCTTGATGGTGAAGGACGGGTCCTCCAGCTTGCCGAGGCCGTTGTACGCCCACATGCCCCCCAAGGCGATCAGGATGGTTAGGAACCAGGTCACCGTGCTTTTGCGGATCGAAATTTCTGCCAGGTTCATGACAACGCTCCGCTACATACCGGGAGGCGTATAGAGGGTGACCGGGTCGCCCTCCAACAGCATGGAGACTCCGGCAGTGACGATCCTGTCTCCCGGCGCGGCGCCCTTCACAAGCGCCATGTCGCCCCTGAATCCCGTGACCTCGACCGGGATCTTTCTCACCCTCAGCTCGTCCGTGCCCTCGACTCGCCAGACGAAATGACCGACACCCTCCCCGGCCATGACCGCGGACGCAGGCAGCTCCGCCTCCGCGCCCTCCTCCGCGGCGGAGCGCGGTACTATCACGTCGACCGTCATCCCCGGCAGAACGGTGAGACCTTCGGGCTTCGTCAGGGAGAGGGTGACCGGGTAGGTCTGGGTCTGAGGGTCGGCCTCCGCCGAGGCCTCCTTGTACTCCAAGGGAAATCGGTCGTCGGGGAGCGAAGCGAAGCGCGCCTCTATCCCCTCGATCGAGCCCTTCCTGGTGTGCATTACCAGCGTCTCGGGGACTGAAATGGTGACCTCCAGGGTGTCGATGTCCTGCAGGCTGACGATGTACTGGTCGCGCTGGACACTCTGGTTGTTGTCCACATAGCGGTCGATCACGACTCCGCCGAACGGGGCGACGAGCCTGGTGTCCGCGAGGGCGTTCTCCGCGGTTCGTACCTTGGCCTGTATGCCCTGGACGGTGAACTCCATCGCGGCGATGTCCTCGGGCCTGGAGCCGCTCTTGCCCGCCGACAGCTCCTGGGTGGCCGACTGGTATGCCGCACGGGCCACCTCGTAGGAGGTCCTGGCCTTGTCGTACTCGGACTTGGAGAATCCTCCGGCCTTGTACAGCTTGTCCACCCTCTCCAGGGTGGTCTGGGCATCGTCCATCTGCGCCCTGGCGGAGTTCACCTTCGCTGTCAGCATGGCGATCTCCTCCTTGCGGACACCGGCCCTCATGGCGTCGAGCCTGGCCTTGGCGTTGCCCAGCTCGCTCTCCGCATTGGCGAGCTGCACCTCGAAGTCGCGAGGATCCAGGCGCGCCAGCAAAGTCCCCTTGTCGACGTAGTTGCCCTTGACCACGGGGAGCTCCACCACCTGCCCCGAGACACGGAAGGCCAGGTTCACCTTCTGGGCAGCCGTCACCTTTCCCGGAAAGACCCGCTCGCCGCCGCTCCCGGCCGCGGCCAGGATCACGGTCTTCACAGGCCTCGCGACTCTCTGCACCTCCACCTGCCCGCTTCTGTCCGGCACCGCGCCCCATATAAAGTACCCGGCGCCGACGGCCGCGGCTACCGCCAATGCGACAAGCGTGCGCGTCTTCGTCAATCTGCCCTTCATCCCGCTATCCCACCCTCTCGAAACAAAGACTAAAAACAGCTCGGCCCAGTATACGCCAAGTACCGACGGGAAGGCAATAAAAAAAACAGGGGGATTGGGAACCCCCCTGTCCGTCCATTTCACCCGCCGTAGTGTCCCTCAACGGGACAGTCTCTCGAATACCCTTGTTATGCCCGAAGCCCTGCCTGACTCCTCGTCCAGCGTTATTATCACCCCGTTGAACGCCAGCCCCTCGTCTGAGACCTCGAACTTGGACGGCATCCCCGTGAGATACCTCGGGATCACCCCGTCGAGTTTCATCCCGATCGAGCTCCTGTGTCCGCCGGTCATCCCCGCGTCCGTTATGAAAGCGGTCCCGCGGGGAAGGATCTCCTCGTCGGCTGTCTGGACGTGGGTGTGAGTGCCGATAAGGGCGGCCACCCTTCCGTCCAGGTAGTAGGCGAGGGCCTTCTTCTCCGATGTGGCCTCGGCGTGAAAATCGATCAGGATAGGGTCGTCTCCCGCGGCCGCGACAATCTCGTCGGCCCTGCGGAACGGGCAGTCGAGCGGCGGCATGAAGACGCGCCCAAGCAGGTTCGCGACCAGGAGCCTGCGCCCCCGGTTCTCCAAGAGCATCCAACCCTGCCCCGGACATGCGTCGGGGTAGTTGGCGGGGCGCACGACCCTCGGGTCGCCGGCTACGAACTGCACTCCCTCCGGCTTGTCCCATATGTGGTTTCCCGAGGTCATGCCGTTTATACCCATAGCGAACAGCTCGTCCGCCACCTTCGGGGTTATACCCCTGCCTGCGGCGGCGTTCTCGCAGTTAGCCACGACGAAGTCAAAACCGCCCTCGCGCTCGGCGAGCCCCGGCAGGAGCTCGGCAACCGCCCTCCTGCCGGGGCTGCCCATGATGTCGCCGATGAAAAGAATCTTCATGTCCTACTTGGCGTACTCCGTCGCGCGCGTCTCCTTTGTCGCCGTGACCTTGATCTGGCCCGGGTACTTGAGCTCCTCCTCGATCTTCCTGGCGACGTCGAACGCTATCTTGTGCACGATGGCGTCGTCCGCGATATTCGGACTTACCACGACCCGGACCTCGCGACCGGCCTGTATCGCGTACGCCTTGCTAACTCCGTTGAAGGTCCTGGCCAGCTCCTCCAGCTTCTCCAGCCTCTTGACGTAGGCATCCAGGCTCTCGCGGCGCGCGCCGGGGCGAGAGGCGCTCACCGCGTCGGCCGCGGCGACGATCACATCGTACACGCTCCTTGCCTCCTGGTCCTCGTGATGAGCGGCTATGGCGCTGACGACCTCGGGACTCTCGTTGAACCGCCTTGCGAGATCCGCGCCTATCAGGGCGTGCGGCCCCTCTATCTTGTGATCCACCGCCTTGCCCAGGTCGTGAAGCAGTCCGGCGCGGCGGGCGATTTCCTCGTCGATTCCCAGCTCCGAAGCTATCATGCCGGACAGGTAGGCCACCTCCAGACTGTGTTGAAGGGCGTTCTGTCCGTAGCTGAACCGGAACTTCAGCTGACCAAGGGTTCGCACCAGCTCCGGGTGCATGTTCTTGACCCCTGTCTCGAGCAGCGCGTTCTCTCCGGCCTCCGCTATCTGAGCCTCTACGTCCCTCGTGGCCTTTTCGATGAGTTCCTCTATCCTGGCAGGGTGAATCCTGCCGTCCACGACCAGGCGCTCGAGCGCCAACCTGGCTATCTCGCGCCTGACCGGGTCGAAACTGCTGAGGGTAACTGCCTCCGGCGTGTCGTCAACGATCAAATCCACCCCGGCGATCGTCTCGAAGGTCCTGATATTCCGGCCCTCCCTGCCAATTATCCTGCCCTTCATCTCGTCTGAGGGCAGATGCACCACGCTCACCGCGGCCTCGGACGTGTGCTCCACCGCGCATCGCTGCACGGCCGTCACGATTATCTCCCTCGCCTTCCTGTCGGCCTCGCGTCTCGCCTTCTCCTCGAGCTCCTTTATCCTGAGTCCCAACAGGTGCTGCGCCTCGTCCTCCGTGCGCCGCAACAGAAGGTCTCTTGCCTCGTCGGAGGTCATCTTCCCGATCTCCTCGAGGCGCTCGAGCTGCCTCTTCTTGATCTCGTCCACCTCGATCATACGCTCCTCCAGGTTCTCCTGTCGCGTCTTCAGCTCATCCTCGCGATGGGCCACCCGGTCGAGCTTCTTGTCGAGGTTTTCCTCCTTCTGCTCAAGGCGCCTCTCGGCCCGCTGCAGTTCGGAGCGGCGCTCCTTCCCCTCGCGCTCTATCTCCTGGCGAAGTTTGAACGCTTCTTCCTTTGCCTCGGTGAGTTTCTCTCGTTTCCCCTGCTCCGCCGCCATGGCGGCCTCCCTTAGTATTGCGCGCGCCTGCGCTCTTGCCTTCTCGATGTTCTTCGCGCCGAAAGACTTGGAGAACAGGAATCCAGCCCCCACCCCGGCGGCAACCCCTAGGGCGAACACCAAAACTGTGACGAAAAAGCTCATGGTGTCAATATCACTCCTCGATTATATTTTCAAGGTGCTGTGGTCTCAAAGGATGCAGAGGGCACTCACCTCCGCATCCCCATCATTGTACAGGCACGGGGGCTCGGTCACAACCCCTCGCACCCTAAACGGACTCTCTCCCGCTTCTATTCGGGGCGGACAGCTCTCCTGGACGCGCTTGGCGAGAACCCGCGCCGAAGCAGCCTCTGTTCGACCCTGGAAGCCTCAAGACCTGAATCCAACCAGTCCCTCGCTAACAATCGCGCTCGCTCCTCCTCGTCCACCTCTTCTAGGGCGGTCGCTATGTCAACGTCGCCCACCCCTCTGCGGACTAGCTCGTATCGCAGCCTGCGCGGCCCCCACTCCGGGTGGGTATCGACAAAAAGGAGGGCGTAGGCGGCGTCGTCGAAGAAGCCGGCCTGCTCATACTTTTCCACGAGCCTCCTGGCTGTCTCTTCGGGGACTCCTCTGTCGAGCAGCTTCCTGACGGCCAGTGCCTTGGTCCATGCCCCCCTCGACAGAAGGAGTTGCATATAGGCTTCGGGAGATGGCTTGCTCGTCCCGCGCCCCTTGTCAGGCCGTCTCGACAAGGTTCAACGACCTCCCCAGCACCTGCATCACTCGACGGGCCAGCAGCGGCTCGCTCTCCAGCGATGGATCCCTGGCCACCAGGGCGAACGCCTCGGAGCGCGCAAGCTGGAGCAGGTCGAAATCTTTCCTGAGATCAGCTATGCGGAAGTCAGTCACCCCCGACTGGCGAACACCGCACACCTCGCCAGGACCCCTGATGGACAGGTCCGCCTCGGCGACTGCGAAGCCGTCCCGGGTAGAGCAAAACGCCTCGATTCTCCGGGCGCTCTCCGGCGAGGAGGGCGAGCAGACCAGCAGACAGTGTCCCTCCCGGTCGCCGCGACCCACGCGCCCCCTCAGCTGGTGCAGCTGCGACAGCCCAAAACGGACGGCATCCTCGACCACGACCACCGTGGCCTCGGGCACGTCTACTCCGACCTCGACCACCGTGGTCGACACAAGAAGCGAGGTGACTCCCTGCCGGAAATCCTCCATGGCCCTCTCCCTCTCCTCGGCCTTGAGCCTGCCGTGGACGAGCCCGACCCCGTAGCCGGAGAACTCGCCGGACAGCTGCGCAAACCTCTCGGTGGCGGCAGCCAGGTCCGATTCGCTCTCATCTATCACCGGGCATATCCAGTATGCACGCTCTCCGGCGTCGAAGCGCCGCCTCAAGAAAGCCACGGCCTGCCTCAGTTGTCCGGGGCGCAGCACGCGGGTGGAGACGCCCTTTCTGCCCGGCGGCATGTCCCTGATCCTGGAGACCGACAGGTCTCCGTACACGGTCAGAGTGAGGGTGCGGGGGATGGGGGTCGCGGTCATCACCAGCACGTGCGGGGCGACTCCCTTGGAGCGGAAGCTGTGTTTCTGCAGCACGCCGAATCGGTGCTGCTCGTCCACTATCGCCAACCCCAGTCCGGCGAAGGAGACTCCCTCCGAGAACAGGGCGTGGGTGCCCACCACGACGTGAATCTCTCCCGATTCGAGCCCCTCGTAAATCTCCCTCTTCTCCCTGGACCCGGCGGCCCCGGTCAGAAGGGCGCACGACAGGCCGAGTTCGGAGAAGACGGGGCCGAGCCGCAGAAAGTGCTGTCTCGCCAGTATCTCGGTCGGGGCGAGCAGCGCGCCCTGGCGGCCGCCGTCGAGGGCCGCCAAAAGCGCCACCAGGGCGACGACCGTCTTGCCGGAGCCCACGTCCCCCTGCAGGAGGCGGTTCATCGGGACCTCCTTCTCCATGTCCGCCAGGATCTCCTCTATCGACTCTCTCTGGCCATCCGTGAGTGTGAAAGGAACAAGGCGCTCCAGGTATTCGTCGACGAAGCGCCCTCTGACCAGAGACGGGGCGCGCTCCTCCCCCTCCTGGTTCCTGTTTCTGCGGATCGCCATCCCTGTCTGCAGCAGGAAGAATTCGTCGAAGACCAAGCGTCGCCTGGCGGCCTTCCAGGCCTCGCGCGAGGTCGGGTAGTGAATTTCGGTCAGCGAGGCGGAGAGGCCGGGGAGGTTGTGACGCTGCCTCAGGCTGCCCGGCAGGAAGTCCTCCATCCCGGGCAGGCACTGTTCAAGGGCGTTCCGGATTATCCGGCGCAGGGTCTTCTGGTGCAGGCCGGCGGTCGCGGGGTAGACCGGGACGATCGACAAGAACCTCTCATCGTCCTCGTCCTCGTCGAGCAGCTCGAACTCCGGAGCGGCAAACTGGGGCACTCCGTCGCGCAGTTCCACCCTGCCGTACAGCGCCACCCGCGACCCGGGGGAGAAGGTGTTCTCCAACCCTTTCCTGTTGAACCAGACCGCCCTGGCCATTCCATGCCCGTCCGTGACGAGCAGGGTGGTCAGGGTCAGGTTCTTCCTGGCCGTGCGACGCTTTTCCACCGCGACGACCCTGGCCACCGCGGAGGTCGTCTCCCCCTCCCTCAGCGAGGAGAGGGAGGACAGTGCGCGCCTGTCCTCGTAGCGCCGGGGGAAGAGAAACAGCAGATCCTCGACGATAAAGACGTTCAGCTTCCCGAGCAAGCGCTCCCTGGACGGCCCCACTCCCTTCAGGTAACGGACGGAGGCGAACGGGGCGGCCGGGGGTGTCGTCAACTTGGATCGTCGTCCTTCGTCCCGGCCTCGCCTGCGCCAACGCCACGCTCCATGAGCGAGGAGAAACGTGACAACAGCGCGCGAAAGTCGGCCTCGAACTCCTGGCGCAGGTTCCTCAGGCGGTCGATATCCCTTCGAACCCGCTCCCGGTCCGCCTCTGCCTCCTGGACGATCCGCTCGGCCCTGGACTTGGCCGAATCTATTATGCTCTTCGCCTCCGCGTCGGCGGCCTCCGCCTTGGCTTTGGCGCTCTCCTGCGCCATGACCAGGGTCCCGGACAGGGTCTCCTTGAGCTCCTCGTGCTCCCTTATCTTGTCCTCGAGTCGCGCCGCATAGCGCTCCAGGTCGGCGTATTGAACGCAATATTTCTGGATATCCTCGGCCACCTGGTCGAGGAAGCGATCGACCTCCGTGGCCGAGTACCCGCGCATCGCACGGGAGAACCTCATGCTCTCCACGTCGCGAGCTGTAAGAAGTTCAGACACGGTCTCCCTCCTCCCATTCCTCCGTCATGCTGCTGCGTGGCGCGGCGAGAAAGACTCCCCCGGCCAGACGAATCACGGTCCCCCTGTTGGCGAATGCAGCTCCGCACAGAAAATCCAGCAGACTCTGACCTGACTCCCGTTCAAGGCCGCGCAGGTCCACCACCAGCATCTTGCCCTTCCGGAGGGCCTGGGCCAGGTCCTCCTTCCGGCGAACCCCCTCCGCACCCCTCGCGATTATGAGCGCCGCGCTCTCCGGGATGGGGGTGAGCACGCGGTCCTCCCTGGCCTCGAGGGCGGCGGCCGATCCCGGGACCTCGTCCTCTGCGGATCTGTCCACAAGCCCCAACAACGCCATTACCCTATCCAGCACGGACATGTGTTAAGGTCGAGATCGGCTTCCGAAAATCGCCGACCCTATTCGGACCATGGTCGAGCCCTCTGCGACAGCCTGCTCGTAATCTCCGCTCATGCCCATCGACAGCTCTCTCAACGGGCGGCCAAAATCCCTCGCGAGCCCGTCGCGAAGAGTGCGCAACATTGCGAAAGCCCTTCTCACCTCTGAGATGTCGTCGGACAGCGGGCCTATCGTCATAAGGCCGTCCAGCCTTAGGGCGGGGCACTCCTCCAGCAGCACCTCGACCAGGCGAGCCGCCTGCGAAGGGTGAACACCGTGCTTGCTGGACTCCCCGGACGTGTTGACCTCGACCAGCACCGGGAGGGTCGTCCCCCTCTCCTCAGCAGCCCGCGCGAGCGCCAGCGCGAGCCTCGGTGAGTCGACCGAATCCACGGCGGACGAAAACTCGACGGCCTTGCGGACCTTGTTGGTCTGAAGGTGGCCGATGAATCGCCAGTCGACTGGAGGCCCCTCCCAGGATCGCCTCTTCTCCTCGAGCTCCTGGATCCTGTTCTCGCCTACGGCTTCTATTCCGCAGCGGACGGCCTCCATGATCGACTCCACCGGATGGGTCTTCGATACCGCGATGAGCCTGATCTCTCCGGCGTCCCTTCCGCTCCGCTCCGCTGCGGCGGCAAGGGCCTCTTTCACGCGCTTCAGGTTTTCCTCTATTGAGCTCACCATAATCGAATCTTTCCCTCTTTCGCTCCGTCCGCGTCAAGCACGACGACATTCCCGGGCTGAAGGCCTTTTTGTATAAAAAAGTTTCCGCCCTCCACCGGCATGCCCCAGACCTCCTTGAAAGACGCGACATTCCCTTCCACCTGGAGCACTCCGAGCTTCCCCCCCCTGTACATCACCGACGTCTCCGGCACGAGGACCCCAAGGCTCTCCCCGGTCTCGAGGATGAAGCTTATCTCCCTCGAACGAGCCATCTCCGCGGGGAAGAAGGGCAACGTAAGGTAGAGCTTCGTCTTAACGCCTATGAACTGCGACGCCCTCACCGGAACTCTTGCAGGGCGTCCGCCCTCCCTAAGCCTCATGCTCGCGAAACCGGCGCGGATGTCCTTCTCGAGCGACGGCGTCAGGTCGATGTAGGCCACGCAACGCAGGTCTTGCGGCTGGGGGATGATCTTGCCTAACGCCTCTCCGCGACGCACCGGCCTCCCGCTGCTGAACTCGACGAGCGGCGGCGCCGCAGGCAGGGGGGCGGTCCCGGCCCAGAGCGACGAGTACCTCCAATTCCCCTCCGAGCCGTCAAGTCCCGGGACAAAGTAACCCACGGTTTCGGAGCGCACCTCTACTCGGCCGGACTTCGACTCGATCGATGCGACCGTCTCTCCGCGCGCCACCCTCCTGGGGCCTGGGGCCGGATAGTACACGAGGCCGTCCGCCCTGGAGGCTACGACCTCCTCGTCCCACACCAGCAATCCCCTGGCCGGTATCCTCTCCCTGTAGACGTAGGACGAGGCGGCGATCAGATCCGGGGACTCAAGAGCACTGCGCTCGAGCCAGGCCAGGTACAACCATACTGTGAGCGCGGCGACTGCCAGTACCGTGCCGAAATACAGAGTTCGCTTAACCAGATACACCATTCTCCCAGAGGTCATCCGCAGGCCCGTCTTCCCCGTAGTCGCCCTTGAGGCTGACGACGAGCTCCAGCACCAGCTCCCGCTGCACGAGCTCCTTCACCCTCCAGGTCACCCTTATCCCCTTTTTCCTGCTCTTCTCCACGAGGTCGGCGACATCCTTCAGGATCTCCCCGGTGGGGCCGCTCGACTCCTGGACGCGGGGCGGAGCGGCCGGCTCTGGCGCGCTCTCGGTGATGGTCTTCTTCTCCCTGACCCTGCGCTCGATCTCCTCCGCCACCAGCTTGCCCCGTACGGCATCCTTGGCCATGGACAGCTGCTCGGCCCCGGACAGGGAGACGAGTGCGCGCGCCTGGCGCTCGCCCAGTTTTCCCTCGACCACCATTATCTGGACAGGTTCCTCCAGCTTGAGCAGGCGCAGTTTGTTGGCCACCGATGACTGCGACCTGCCAAGTCTCGTCGCGAGCTCCGTCTGGCTCCAGCCGGTGGTCTCCAGAATTGCGCGAAGGCCCGTGGCCTCCTCTATGGCGGACAGGTTGCTCCTGTGAATATTCTCGATCATCGCGAGCACCTGCTGCTCCCTGCGGTCGGCCTCCACAACTATGGCCGGGATGGTTGACAGCCCCGCCCTTTTGGCCGCCCTGAGCCGCCGCTCGCCCACAACCAGCTCGTAGCCAGGCTCCGAGGCGATCAGGACGACCGGCTGGATGACTCCGACCTCCGCTATGGAGGCGGCCAGCTCCTCCAGCTCCCCCTCCTCGAAGAACTGCCTCGGCTGAGCCGGGTTTGGCCTGATCTGATCGATCGGGACGTCTATCAACCGTCTCTCGGACACAGGCCCTGAGGGAAGCGCCCTGTTTTCTTCCTTCATCACCAAGCCACCCCCCATAGTAATGACAGGGCCGCCACCAGGCTCCGGTACGGATACCACGGAGAGCGAACCTTGGCCCCGCTGAAAAACCGTCTCCTTGTTGCAGCTATCAAGTAATTTTACATTTTAACGGCCGTTACTTCAAGCGCCCTGCACGCCTTGCAGAGGATCAGAAGCGCCGGTCCGGGTTGACGAACCTTGTGAACTCTCGAAAAAATATCAGCATCACCTCTCCGGTGGGGCCATTTCTGTTCTTTCCAAGGTTTATATACGCCCGGTTGTCCTCCTCCTCGCCGGGAGCCGCGGAGTCGTAGTAGCCTGGCCGATAGAGCATCATGACAGTGTCGGCGTCCTGCTCTATTGCCCCGCTGTCGCGCAGGTCCGATAGCTGAGGCTTCTTCTCGGTCCTCTGCTCCACCGCCCGCGACAGCTGGGACAGAGCGATAACGGGGGTGTTCAACTCGCGCGCGACTCCCTTAAGCGCCCTTGATATCTCCGCGACCTCCTGCTGCTTGTTGTCGATTCTTCTCGACGAGTTCATTAGCTGGAGGTAGTCCACGAGGATCAGGCCGATCTCCTTGTGCCTTGATTTGAAGCGTCTGCAGCGCGCTCTGAACTCCAGGGTGGACAGCATCGAGCTGTCGTCGATGTAGATCGGGTACCCCGACAGTCTTCCGGCGGCCTCGGCGAGGTCCTCCCACGAAGATTGCGGAAACGATCCGATCCTCAGGTCGTGTATGTTTATCTTCGCCTCGGCGCCCAGCATACGTTGGACAAGCTGCTCCGCCCCCATTTCGAGGCTGAAGATCAGGACCGGCAACTTCTGCTTCTGTCCGCCGAACTGAGCGATGTTCACGGCGAAAGCCGTCTTTCCCATGGACGGCCGTGCCGCCACGATATTCAGGCTGCCCGGCTGAAACCCTCCGGTCAGGCGGTCCAGGTCGAAGAACCCCGAGTTGAAGCCCGCAACCTCCTGGTCGACGCTGTTGTACCTCTCCTCTATCTGGAGGAAGGTGCTGCCCAGCACCTCTCCAACATGACGGAAGTTCACGGCGTTGCGCTTCTGCGCGATCTCGAAGACGGCCCGCTCCGCCTCCTCGAGTGCGTCGTCGACGTCCATGTCGGTGCTGTAGCCGAGCTTGACTATAGTGTTGCCGGCGCTTATAAGCCTTCGGTGGATCGCCTTGTCGCGGACTATCCCGGCGTGGTACTCCACGTTCGCCGTGGTCGGAACGCTGTCGATCAGAGAGCCTACGAAGGCCTGCCCCCCGAGGAGTTCCGTCTTTCCCTGCCTTGACACCTCCTCGAGGAAGGTCAGGGGATCGACGGGCCTGTCGCGCTGGGACATCGAGAAGACGATCTCGAACGCGGCACGGTGCAGGGCGTCGTAGAAATCCTCCGGCTGGAGGATATCCATGACCACGTTAAGAGCCTCCCTGTCCACCAGGCAGGCGCCGAGGGCCGCCCGCTCCGCTTCGAGCGATACCGGCGGCATCCGGTCCCAGGAGGGTTGGGCTGTCATCTACTCCCCTTCCACTACCAGGGTCATCTCCGCCTCGATGCCGGGATAGAGGCGCACGGAGAACGGGTAGGCGCCCACCTGTTTAATTGAATCGGGCAGGCGCAGGTGTCTCCGGTCCACCTCGACGGACAGCTGGGATGCGATGCTCTCCGCTACAGTCGAAGCAGTGACGCTGCCGAACAGTCTGCCCTTCTCCCCTATGCTGGCCCTTACCCTGACGGTCCGGCCGGACAGGGTCTTCTGCGAATCCCGAGCATCCCTCTCCATCCGCTGCTCCCTTTTTTTCTTCGCGGCCTCCCTGTTCTTCCACTCCTTAATTCTCTCTGGGGTCGCCTCATCGGCCAGCCCCCTTGGGAAGAGATAATTCCGCGCGTACCCGTCGGAGGTCTCGACGAGATCCCCCGACAAACCGAGCTTGTTGACGTCCTGTTTCAGAATTACCTTCATCACGCATCACCCCTGCCGAGACGTCCCCTGAAATCCAGCCACATGTCGCCAATGCCTCCCATTACGGCTAGCGTGGACAGGATGGGGACCAACACGGTCAATATTATAACAACAGTCCTTAAGAGTCGGCCGAAAGAACCGGCGATTCTTTCAGTTAGAAAAAACCAGATGAGGGAGAGTCCCTGGAACAGGAACAAGAAGTTTACAAGGAGCCTCAAGTTTACCCCGGCCTTCAGGGCGAAGTCCATGCTTCCATCCCTCGAGCCAATCAGCGAGAGCAGGATCGACACGACGAAAGCGCCGAACACGCTCTTTGGAAACCTCCAGCGAGAGAAGGGCGGAAGGGGCGGAAGGGGCTCGTTGCCGATCCTCTTTAAGACGAAGGACCCTACCACGTAGCTTAGGTAGCAGTCAAGCGCTGCCGCCACGGTCAATATCGCCGGGAAGATGACCGGCAGCAGGCGTATGGACTCGGCGAACTGCAACCTGACCGCGGCCAGGGAGTCCTTGCTCATGCCGGTGGACTCGTAGAACTGGAAAACCTTGTCGACCATCGACTGCATCTCGGCCCCGTCGAGCTGGAAGGGGTTTATTCCCGTGAGCCTTGCGACCACCGCCATCAGCAGGAGCTTGCTGCCAAGGGAGAGCAGGATCCCGTACAGAAGGATCTCGACCCCCTTGTCGATCTTTTTCGCCAGCAGTCCCAACCCGACGCCAAGAACCCCGAACCCGAGGAGGAAAAACAGCGACGAGACAGGTCCCAGCAGGGCCGCCACCAGCAATGTGGACACCCCCAACCCCAGGGAGGCCTTCTTAAGGTCGTGGCGCAAGCCCAGTATGACGAGCGGGGCGGGTGCAAGGAGGGAGAACGCCGCCCCGACTACGGGCAAAAAGTGAGCGGCCATGAACAAAACAACCGCCAAGCCGGCCAGCAGGGCCGATTCCACCAGGCTTCTAGTCGAAGACATACCCCTTTTCCCCCTTCTCGTTCGAGCAAAATTGCGGGGGGAGAAGCAAGGCTCCTCCCCCCGGGATATAGCTTCCGTTCCAGGCTCTACTCCAGCGTGAAAGGAAGGAGAGCCATGTAGCGAGCCCGCTTTATCGCCTCGGTGAGCTGGCGCTGGTGCTTCGCGCAGTTTCCCGTGACCCTGCGGGGCATTATCTTGCCGCGCTCGCTGATGTACTTGCGAAGCTTCTCGATATCCTTGTAGTCAACCCGTTCTATCTTGTCGACGCAGAAAAAACAGACCTTGGGGCGTCTCTTGCCGCCCTTTCGGGGACCTCTCGGCCCGGCCGCGCCTCTGCCCTCTCCCCTGCCCTCGTTTATCACCATCTTGCCGCCTCCTTAAAACTAAAAGGGGATGTCCGCCTCTTCATCATCATCCTGGACGGACGATATGTCCATGGGAAAATCGTCGTAAGTCGCCGCGGCGAGGCGGCGGTCCTTGCGCACGCTTCCCCCGAATCCCTCGTCCTCGAGGGTGCCGGCGGACTCGTCCTGCCTCTTCGAGCCTAGGAAGATTACGTCGGACGCCACCACCTCCGTGACGTACCTTTTGCCGGAACCGTCCTTGGCCTCGTAGCTCCTCACCTGCAACCTGCCCTCCACGAAGGCTGGGCTGCCCTTTTTCAGGTAGCGCTCGCAGTTCTCGGCGGTCGAGCCCCACACCACCACGGTTATGAAGTCAACGCTCTCCTGGAGCTCGCCGTTTTTGTCCTTCCACGCCCTGTTGACCGCAATGGGGAAGTTGGCCACAGCCTGCTTGGAGGCGGTGTACCGCACCTCCGGGTCCCTGGCCAGGTTGCCCATGAGCATGACCTTGTTGAATCCCTTAGCCACGACTTCGCCTCCTACTCCTCGTCCAGACGGATCGTCATCTGGCGATAGATATTCGGTCTCAGACCGAGGACGCGGTTCATCTCGGCCAATTGATCAGGCGACATCTTGAACGTGCACAGCGCATAAAAACCCTCGGTTTTCTTGTCGATGGGGTAGGCCAGGCGCTTCTTGCCCCACAGATCAGTCTTGGTCATCTCTCCTCCAAGACTGAGTATGACCTCCTCGACCTTGCCGAGCTCCTCTTTCGGATCCTCCAGCTCGGCGTTCAAAAGAACAAGCATCTCGTACGGCCGCATACTCTCACACCTCCTCCCTTTGGACTTTGGCCCCCCATCCTTGTGAGGGGCAGGGAAAATACCAGCCTCGGGGATTATACATTATCGCTCTTTTTCGTGCAACGAATCCCTCTCCCTCTTTATGATAAAGACGAGCTCTCCGGGGAAGGACAGATTGTACTGCTCTCTCGCCATATGCGCCATGCCCTCGGACGTGGCGAAAAATGCGATCTTCTCCTGCATATCCTGAACCGCGCGGCTCATGCGGACCAACACCGCCATGCGGTCGTCCACCAGGGCGGTCAGGCGGTTGATCTTCCGCACCTCGACACAGTACGAGGTGGCCATGATGGCCACGAACAGGCACAGGAGGGCGGCCAGAAGAATCCATCGCAGGCGCAGCAAGGCGCTACATCCTTTCCGGCGCTGCCACCCCGAGAAGCGAGAGAGCGGTCGAAAGGACGATCCCCGAGGCGGCCACCAGCAACAGCCGGCTCTCCATGACGCCCTCGTCGGAGCCGAGGATGCGGCATGCGTTGTAGAAGGAGTGGAAGTCCCCGGCAAGGTCGAGAGCGTAGGCGGTAAGTACGTGGGGGGCCAGCTCGCGCGAGGCCTTGTCGATCTCCTCGGGGAAAGCGGCAAGCCTTGCCATGAGTCGTTTTTCCTCCTCAAGTCGCAGCGCCGAGACATCCAGACGGTCGACAGCCGGGACCGCGACCCCGCGCGACTCGGCCTCTCTCAGGACGCTGCGTATCCTGGCGTACGCGTACTGGACGTAGTAGACCGGGTTCTCGTTGGAGGACTGTTTCGCAAGCTCCAGGTCGAAGTCCAAGTGAGAGTCGCTCTTCCTCATCACGAAGAAAAACCGGGTGGCGTCCACGCCCACCTCGTCCATTACCTCCCTCAGGGTCACGAACTCCCCGGATCTGGTCGACATGGCCACCTGGCTGCCCCCGCGAAGCAGATTCACAAACTGTATCAGCAGGACCTGCAGGTCGTCCGGGCACCTTCCCAGCGCCTCCACTCCAGCCTTCATCCTCGGGACATACCCGTGGTGGTCGGCCCCCCACACGTCAATGACCTTGTCGAACCCGCGGTCGAACTTCTCCTTGTGGTAGGCTATGTCGGAGGCGAAGTACGTAGGGACCCCGTTGCTCCTCACCAGGACCCTGTCCTTGTCGTCCTGTGCCTCGCCGGACTTGAACCACAGCGCCCCCTCGCTCTCGAAGGCGAAGCCCCTGTCCTTGAGCGTCTGCATGGCGCTCGGCACCAGCCCGCGCTCGTACAGGCTCCTCTCGGAGAACCAGACGTCGAAGTTCACCCCGAAATCGGACAGGTCCTTCTTTATCATGTCGAGTATAAGCCCGGCTGAAAAGGACTTGAAGAACGACAGGCTCTCCTCCGCCGTCATGGAGGCCAGACGCTCGCCCTGCTGCTCTAGCGCGGCCCTGGCCATGTCGCGGATGTACTCGCCCTTGTAGCCGTCCTCGGGGAAGGGGGCCGCCTCCGAAGCTCCCAGCATCTCGAAGCAGCGAGCCCGGGTCGAGCGTCCAAGCAGCTCCATCTGCAGGCCCGCGTCGTTTATGTAGTACTCCCTCTCCACCTTCCAGCCGGTGAAGGAGAGTATCGACGCTATTATGTCGCCGACCGCCGCGCCCCGTCCGTGCCCCACGTGAAGAGGCCCGGTAGGGTTGGCGCTGACGAACTCTACCTGCACCCTCCTGCCCTCCCCGATGTCCGAGGACCCGTACCTTCCGCCTTCTCGCAGGATTTCACAAAGGGCGTCCCCCATCCATATCGGGGACAGGAAGAAGTTGATGAACCCGGGAGCTGCGACCTCGACCCTGTCGAGGTACTCGTTCTCGGGGATGCGAGCCGCGATCCTTCGCGCGAGGTCTACGGGCTTCTCGCCGAACTGCCTGCTCAGCTTCATGGCGCAGTTCGTCGACAGGTCTCCCTGCCCCTCGCGCTTCGGTTTTTCAAACGCAGGCACGTAGTCCTCGCCGGGAGAAACTCCCTTCTCCGCGGCAACCTCGGTCAGCGCCCTCTCAACGATGGCCCGAAGGACCTTCGCAACATCCGCCATGGAACACCTCCAAATAAATTGCGCTACTGGCGAAGCCTTAGCGGCAGATTTCTGGCGCCCCAGGCCAGCCAGCGCTGCACCGCCTCGCCGAGATTTTTCCCGGTCGAGGCCTGCAGGACGTCCGTCATCAGCACGATCTTCGCCCCTGCCGTGAACGTGCTGCGCTTCTTGTTGTAGAACACCGATTCCTCGTACTTCACCTTCTCGAGTGACCTCGCGACCGGGGCAGGGGTCATTACCACCTCGGTGCGAGGCGGCATCTTGAGGGTAAAGCCCTGCTCTATCACGAAGGGGAAGTCTATCCTGTACTCGTCCGACCACCTGCCAAGCTCCGCGAGCCATGACGGCGCGACGCCGGGGAATTGAAAGAGCAGCGAACCTCCGCTTATGATGCTGTTTCTCATCGTGACAGGCATCGAGACCTGGTGTCCGTACTTGATCGGCTTTGACGCGGCCGCTCCCGTGTCGACGTCGATACCTGCGAACAGCTCGGACGCAAGGCGTCTTATCGAGGCGCCGTCAGGGCCGTCTCCGGGGAAGAGGAACGCGCTCCATCCGTTCCTGGCGAGCACGTCCACCCAGCCGGCCGTCTCTCCGTCCGTCCCGAGCTCAAGATGCCACTCGATGGTCAGGCGGTGCTCCGCCGCGGAGCTGCCGCTGACTACGCGCCCGGTGAGCGAGTTGCCTGAGGCGGTGTAGATGTGCTTCCCCCATAGGGAGGGAGGTGTCTCGTTATGGCTGTGCCCCTGCCCCAGGTCGAGGAAGAAGGGCGATATGCCCTGGAGGTTCAGCTCCAGCACCGGCCTGAGGATCGAGCCTCCGGCTGCGGGTGTCTCCTCGTTCAGCGCGTGCGCCGTGAGCCAGTGGACCGTGCTGTCCCACCCGGCCCTTTTCAACCAGGCGTTCAGCACAAGTACCTTCTCCCAGTCGGACCACGGCCCCTCCGCCGGGACGACACTGCGGACGATCGACGCCAGTGGGCCACCGCCGAGGGCGGGGGCGGCATTCATCCAGGCTATCATCGAGCTTCCGGCCCGCAGCTTGTTCTTCTGGCCTACAAGGGCGGCAACGGAGGGCGGAGGTGGCGGCACAAGGCTGTTCTCGTAGGAGGCGAGCATCCGGGCGATAGGCTCGATGCCTTTTTTCGTGGAGAAGGCCAAGTATGACCGCGCATCTCCGCCGAGGGTCCGCGAGGTCCAGGCGAGGTTGTTCACCGAGTGCCACGAGTAGCGGTCCACCGCGCCGATCCTCTCCCTGCTCGCGTTACCCGCGCCCTTGGCCGAAACCGCCAGGCTGCTGTCCCCGGGCACGTCGGCGGTTACAATCAGTTCCCACATCGGCAGGGTATCATTCACCCAGATGAAGTCGTCGACCGAGAAGCGCTTCGGGAACACCTCCCTGAAGGAGAGCTCGACCAGGTACTCCTCCTGCAGGTCGGGGAATACGACCTCGACCGCATCGACGTCTCCGACCCTAACAGGGCGAGGGAGCACCGGCGACAGCATGCGCCCGGTTCCGGGATCGTAGAGGGCGGCCTCCACCTTTTCCGCGCCTCCTCCCTCTCCACCGGCATTGACCGGCAGCAGCCACCTCGTCCACGCTTCGTCAATCCCGCGTCTCGCCAGTATCACGTAGTGCGAATCCCTGGTCATCGCACCGTCCGCACCCAGCGAGTACCTCAGGTCGCGCAGCCATATCACGCCGTCTGCGCCCGGGTAGTCGGAGAACGCGGGGCACTCCTGTATCATGCGGGGGATGTTCACCGCGGAGGCAGAGCCAACTCCAGCCCGCACGCCCAGGAAAACCAGCACCACCGCCGCGATGCAGGCTGCGCGGGAAGACAGTCGTCTAATTTTCATTCTCATGACTTGTTCTCCTTTCCCCGCTGGTTCAGGTCAAGCACCCTTGCCGCAGCAGTGTTTGTACTTTCTGCCACTGCCGCAGGGGCAGGGATCGTTTCTGCCCACCTTCTTCTCCCTCCTCGCGGGTTGGGGCACGCCCTCTCCCGCGTGAGAGACCGACGGATGCTGGTCCGAGGCCGGGCCGACGGGAAGGAGGAACTCCCTCCCCTCGCTGCGGCGTCGAGTGGCAGGGTTCTCCTCCCCTGCGCTCGCAACTCGGATGCGGAACACCAGCTCCGTTATCGTCTCCCTGACCCTCTCCATCATGGACTGGAACAGGCTGTAGGACTCGAACTGGTACTCCAGCAGGGGGTCCTTCTGCCCTATCGCCCTCAGCCCGATGCCGCGCCGAAGCTCGTCCATGGCCAAGAGGTGATCCTTCCACCCGTTGTCAAGGGTGTGCAGGACCAGGAAGCGAAGCAGCGCACCGCTCTCCTCCACCCCCAGCTCCTCTATCCGTCTTTGAAAGCGCTCTCTAACGTCGGCCAGAAGGCTGTCCCTCCGCGACCGCATGTCCCGGACGTTGTCCACGCCGTCGAGCCATTTCTCCGGGCCGCCGCCCGTGATCCCCTTGATCTTCGACATGGCCCTGGCCGGGTCCGCCTCGCCGTCCTCGGGGTAGTACTTTTCCAGGACGTCGTCGATGACGCCCTCCACTATCTCGAGTACGTGGTCCTGGATCCCTCCGTCGCGTAGAATCTGCTGGCGTTCGGTGTAGACCGCCTCGCGCTGCCGGTTCATCACGTTGTCGTAAGCCAGGAGCTGCTTGCGTATGTCGAAGTGAAGCTGCTCGACTTTCTTCTGGGCGTTGGCTATGGCCCTTGTGAGGAGGTTGTGCTCGATCGACTCCCCCTCCTCCATGCCCAGCTTCTCCATAAGCCCCTGGATTCGCTCGGAGCCGAACAGGCGAAGGAGATCGTCCTCAAGCGCGAGATAGAACCTGCTCGAGCCGGGGTCGCCCTGTCGCCCCGACCGACCGCGCAGCTGGTTGTCTATCCTTCGAGACTCGTGTCGTTCGGTGCCTATTATCTGGAGCCCGCCCAGCCCCTTTACCTTTTCCCTCTCAAGGCGGCACTGCTCCCGATACTGCTCCAGAAGAACGGCGTGCTCCTCCTCCCGGATTTCCGAGTCCCCGTTTTTGATCCTGAAGGCCTCCCGGGCCAGAAAATCCGGGTTGCCCCCCAGCAGGATGTCGGTGCCGCGCCCCGCCATGTTCGTGGCCACGGTTACGGCCCCAAGGTGGCCGGCCTGGGCGACTATCTGGGCCTCCCGCTCGTGGTGCTTCGCGTTCAGCACCTGGTGGGGCACCTTGCGCACCTTGAGAAGCTTGCTGAGGCGCTCGGAGCTCTCGATGGAAGTAGTTCCCACAAGCACCGGGCGTCCCTCGGCGTGGGCCTCCTCGATCTCGTCGGCAACCGCCGCGAACTTCTCCGTGATGGTCCGGTATATGACGTCGGGGTTGTCCTCGCGGATCATGTCGACGTTCGTGGGGACGACGACGACCTCGAGTCCGTAGATCTCCTTGAATTCCTCCGCCTCCGTCGCGGCCGTGCCCGTCATCCCGGCCAGCTTGCGGTACATCCTGAAGTAGTTCTGAAGGGTTATGGTGGCCAGGGTCTGGCTCTCACGACCCACCTTCACGCCCTCCTTGGCCTCGATAGCCTGGTGAAGGCCGTCGGAGTAGCGACGCCCGACCATCAGCCGACCGGTGAACTCGTCGACTATCACAATCTCCCCGTCCTTGACGACGTAATGCACGTCCCTCTGGAAGAGATTGTGAGCCTTGAGTGCCTGCACTATGCGGTGAGCGAGGTCGGAGTGGGCCGCGTCGGAGAAGAGCCCCGGCATCTTAAGCAGCTCCTCGCTGCGGGCTATGCCCGCCTCCGTAATGGCGACGTTGCGCTCCTTCTCGTCCTTCTCGAAATCCCGGCCCTCCTTCAGCTGGCGGGCCACCCGGTCGGACGCCCTGTACATGTCGACGTTGTCGTCCGAGGGGCCGGAGATTATGAGCGGAGTCCTGGCCTCGTCAATAAGGATGGAGTCGACCTCGTCGACTATGCAGAAGACGTGCCCCCTCTGCACGAGGTGCGATTCGGAGACGGCCATGTTGTCGCGCAGATAGTCGAACCCGAACTCGCTGTTGGTCCCGTAGGTGATGTCCGACCTGTAGGCGGCAAGGCGCTCGGCCGGGTCCATGTAGGCGTATATGACCCCTACCGTGAGCCCCAGGAACGAGTATATCGGCCCCATCCACTCGGCGTCCCTGCGGGCGAGGTAGTCGTTCACCGTTACCAGGTGAACGCCCTCCCCGGAAAGCGCGTTCAGGACGACCGCGAGCGTGGCGACCAAGGTCTTGCCCTCCCCGGTCTTCATCTCGGTTATCTTACCCTCGTGGAGGGCCATTCCTCCCATGAGCTGGACGTCGAAGTGACGCAGCCCTATCGTCCGTTTCGAGACCTCCCTGACGGTTGCGAACACCTCCGGGAGCAGGTCGTCCATGGACTCTCCGCCGCCCAGTCGCTCTCGGAAGGAGGTCCCCATCCGCCGCAGTTCCTCGTCCGACATCGCGGACACGAAGGGCTCCAGGGCGTTTATCCTGTCCGTCGCCTCCCTGTAGCGTTTAAGCGCTCTTTCGTTGGGATCCAAACCAAGGGCCTTCTTTATCGAACCGAACATTCTTTCACCTCAACACAAAAATCAGCCGTGCTGATGCGTCGCACGGCGCGAATCCAAAGGCCATTATATGTCCGGGCCGGGTTGGAGTCAAAGAGCACTTGGCGACTGCGCAGGCCCCCCATGTCGACCGGGCGCCGTCCGGGCGCTACTCGGTGAACAGATCCTTGGCGTTAAAAAGATAGTCCATTCCGGACCACACGGTCAACAGCATCGCCGCCCACATGACATGGATGCCGAAGGGAAGGGAGAAGATCAGCATCGTTATGGCCACGATCTGGATCACGGTCTTGAGCTTGCCCGCGTTGGATGCGGCTATTACTATCCCCTCGGCGGCAGCCACCATCCGAACTCCCGTGACGATCATCTCCCTGGACAGGATCACCACGACAATCCAGGCCGGTATCCTGTGCAGCTCCACCAGCGCGACCAGGGCGGCCATGACCAGTATCTTGTCCGCCAAGGGATCGATGAACTTCCCCAGGTTCGTGACCATCCCCTTCTTGCGCGCGATGTAACCGTCGGCTGTGTCCGTGAGGGCCGCCAGGATGAATACCGCGCCCGCGAGCAGGTCTCCCACGGTAACCGATATATCAAGGTCATCGGCCCTGTAGACAGGGTAGGTGAACTTGAAAGTCAGGAATATCAGGACGAGGGGCGCGAGAAAGACCCTTGACAGGCTCAGAGCGTTTGGAATATTCCATACCTTTTTTCCCACGAACATTCCCTCCCGTAAAGTTTTTTATCTCACGATAACCCTTCGTGCTCTCTAGCCGCCCAGGTAGGCTTCCTTGACGCGCGGATCCTTTAGCAGGTCCTCTCCTCTGCCCTGCAGGACGATCCTGCCGACCTCCAGGATGTAGGCGTAGGAGGCGATCTTGAGCGCTGCAAACGCGTTCTGTTCCACCAGGAGCACGGTCTTGCCCAGCGAGTTGATCTCGCCGATTATGTCGAACACCTCTTTCACCAGGATCGGAGCGAGCCCGAGGGAGGGCTCGTCCAGCATCACCAGCTTCGGTTCGCACATCAGGGCGCGCCCTAGGGCCAGCATCTGCTGCTCCCCTCCAGACAGGGTGCCCCCCTTCTGCCAGGACCTCTCCTTCAGTCGCGGGAAGAGGGAGTAAACCCTGTCCCTGTCGCGCTCAATGCCGTCCTTGTCGTTCCTCGAGAAGGCCCCCAGCTGGAGGTTCTCCTCCACCGTCAGGTGGGGCAGGATTCTACGCCCCTCCGGGCTCATGGCCACCCCAAGCTTCACAATCTCCTCCGGCGCCCTGCCGGCGAGGTCGGTCTGAGAGGCCCCCGAAGGGCTGTAGAGAATTTTCCCCTTGATGCTCTTTATCAGCCCGGACACGGCGCGTATGGTACTGCTCTTCCCCGCGCCGTTCGCGCCAATGAGGGTGACTATGCTTCCCTCCGGTATCTCGATATCAATTCCCTTGACGGCGTGTATCGCGCCGTAGTAGACGTGGAGCCCCTCAACTTTCAGCATATTTCACATACTCCTCCCCAAGGTAGGCGACAATGACCTTCTGGTTCGACTGGATGGCCTCGGGATTACCCTCCGCGATCTTCACCCCGTAGTCGAGTACCCAGATGTACTCGCACACCCCCATGACGACCTTCATGTCGTGCTCTATCAGGAGAATGGTCAGTCCGAAGCGCTTCTGCACCCCCCTGATGAAGGCCATCAAGTCCTGGGACTCCTGGGGATTCATGCCGGCCGCGGGTTCGTCGAGCAGCAAGAACTTGGGGTCCGTGGCCAGAGCGCGCGCTATCTCCAACCGTCGCTGGGCGCCGTACGGCAGGGAGGATGACGTCTCCCCGGCGTATTCGGCGAGTCCCACGGATTCGAGCAGGTCGAGCGACTTGCGGCGGATCCTCTCCTCCTCTTCCTTGAAGGAAGGCAGGCCCAGCGGGGCAGACCACCATTTCGACCTCCTGCGGACGTGGCACCCTATCATCACGTTCTCCAGCACGGTCTCATGGGAGAACAGGCGGATGTTCTGAAACGTCCTGGATATCCCGGAGCGGCAGATGATGTGAGGCTGCAGGCCCGTTATATCGTCCCCGTCGAATACGACCCGGCCGTGCGTGGGCCTGTAAAAACCGGTCACCATGTTGAACACGGTCGTCTTCCCGGCGCCGTTCGGCCCGATCAGGCCCACTATGGCCCCGCGCGGGACGTCGATGGACAGTTCGCTGACCGCCGCCAGGCCGCCGAAGCGCATGGTCAGGTTTTCAAGCTTCAGAATGGGAGCGCTCGTCATCTCCTGTCTTCCCCCTCTTCATCATGGTTCCGCGCCCTGCTGCCGCGGGAGAAGAGCATATCCCACGAAAGCTCCCTCATGCCCATGATCCCCTCCCTGCGGAACAGTATTATCAGTATAAGGGCCAGGGAAAAGATGACCATCCTCATGCCCGGAATGCCGGGGATTGCGAAGGAACCAATGGTCATCGGGCTCTCGACTATTCGCAGCCATTCAAGCAGGACGGTGATAACCACGCTGCCGATGATGCTTCCGGAGATCGATCCAAGCCCTCCGGTGACGGTTATCATGAGGATGTTGAAGGTCAGCACGAACCGGAACATCATCGGGTCGATGGTGGTCACCAGGCTGCCGAGAAGTGCGCCGCCGACGCCCGCGAAGAAGGCCCCGATCGTGAATGACAGGACCCTGTAGAAGAATGTGTTGATGCCCATGTTCTTGGCCGCGATCTCGTCGTCCCGGATGGCCTTCAGCACGTTGCCGAAGTTGCTGTTTATCAGTCGGACAATGAAGAAGGTCGTCAGCAGAAGCCAGCCGTAGTTCCACCAGAGGTTGGCGTACGACGGGATTCCCTTTATCCCGAGCGCGCCGTTGGTGATGAAGTTTAGATTGGTCAACACCACCCTTATGATCTCCGAGAATCCGAGCGTGGCGATCCCCAGGTAGTCGCCGCCCAGGCGGAGCACCGGGATTGCTATGAGCAGCGCGAAGAACGCGGCCACCAGACCTCCCGCCAGCACGGCCACGAAGAACGGGGCGTTCATCACCGACAGGGGCCATATCAGGGGCTCGATTATCCACATCATCTGCTTCTGTGCGGAGGGGAGGATCAGTATGGCGGACGTGTAGGCGCCAAGCGCCATGAAGCCCGCATGCCCGAGGGAGAACATCCCGGTGAACCCGTAGATCAGGTTGAGGCTGAGGGCCAATATCGCGTTGACGGCGATGAGGTTGAGTATCTGGATCTTGTACCCGTCGAAGCTGGTGTGAGCCCAGTACAGAAAGGCCGCGAGGGCCGCCAGGGCCAGTGAGTTCAGCGCAAGGTCTCGCGATCTGTTGTTCATATCTTGTCCTCCAGCTTCTCCCCCATCAGCCCGGTGGGCTTGAGGAGCAGGATGATGATGAGGAGCACAAAGGCGAAGGCATCACGGTAGCCCGAGAGCTGAGGGAAGAAGGCGACGGCCATGATCTCGATCAGCCCGAGGAGCATTCCGCCTATGACAGCGCCCTGGATGGACCCGATGCCGCCGAAGACCGCCGCTATAAAGGCCTTGAGGCCAGGTACCAGCCCCATGAACGGCTGTATCTGGGGGTAGCGCAGGGCCCACATAATACCGGAGGCGGCCGCCAGGGCCGAGCCCAGGCCAAAGGTGAAGGCTATGATCTTGTTTACTGATACTCCCATGAGCCTCGTGGTCTCGATGTCCTTTGAGATGGCCCTCATGGCAAGCCCCGGTTTGGTCCTGTAGACGATCCACAGCAGCCCCAGCACCAGCGCCAGTGTGACGAGCGGCACGACGATCGCCAGGGGTATGATCCTGACTTCGCCGACCTTCATTACCTGCACCAGCCAGTCCGGACGAGCGACGGGTCGCGGTATCCCTCCGAATATCACGATGGCGAGGTTCTGGATGAGGAAGGAGACCCCGATGGCGCTGATCAGCGCCGAGATTCTGGGCGCGGACCGCAGCGGCTTGTATGCGATACGATCCACGAAGATTCCGCAGAGGGAGGAGACCGCTATAGACCCTATCACCGCGACCCCCCAGGGCAGGTGGAAGAGGGATATTCCGAAGAAAACGAAGTACGCGCCAAGCATGAACACCTCGCCGTGGGCGAAGTTGATGAGGCGCAGTATACCGTAGACCATCGTGTACCCGATGGCGATAAGGCCATAAAGAGAGCCGAGTGTGACGGCGTTGAAAAGATGCTGAACAAAAAGGCTTCCGCTCATGTAAAAAGATCCCCCTTGATCAAGAAGAAAATGGAGGGAGGAGGCTGGAACCTCCGCCCTCCTGATAAGGCGCTTTAATCAATCCCGCAGGATGCCGGGAAAGAGTCGGAGATCCTTCCTAGAGAACGGGCTCAACGATGTCGATGAACAGCTTCTTGGCACCCTTGATCTGGACCACCCCTACCGGGCTCTCGGCGTCGTGGGTCTCGTTGATCGTCTTGGAGCCGGTGACACCGGGGAAGTCCTTGGTGGCGGCGAGCGCGTCCCTTATGGCGTCTGGCTCCGCGCTTCCGGCCTTCTCAATGGCGTTGATCACCAGCATGTAGGAGTCGTAGCCGAGGGCTGCGTTGACGTTGGGCTCCTTGTCGGGGTGAAGCTTCGACCAGTTCTCGGTGAAGGTCTTCGCTATGTCGCTCATGTCCTTCATAGAGGGATCGTAGGGGAAGGTTGTGTGGATGAAGCCCTCGACCGCGTCCCCGCCGATGCTCACTATCTCGGGGTTGTCCATCGCGTCCCCGCCCATTATCTGGAAGTCGGCGCCGAGCTCCCTCGCCTGCTTCATTATGATCGCGCCCTCTGCAAAGTCGGCCGGGATGTAGAGAAGGTCGGGGCCCTTGCTGATGATCTCGGTGAGCTGGGCTGTGAAGTCCTGGTCGCCGGAGTTGTACATCAGCTCGGATACGACCTCGCCGCCGAGCTTCTTGTAGGACTGCTTGAAGAAGTTCGCGAGGCCCACGCAGTAGTCGTTGGCCACGTCGATCAGGATGGCGGCCTTCTTCATGCCGAGGGTGTTGTAGGCGTAGGTCGCGGCCGCCGCGCCCTGGTACGGGTCGATGAAGCACGCCCTGAAGACGTACTCCTTGCCCAGGGTCACGAGCGGGTTGGTGCACGAGGTCCCCATCATGGGAATCTTTGCCGCCTCGGCGACCTCGCCGCCCGCCATGGCGAGCGATGAGCCGTAAGACCCGATGACAGCCACTACCTTGTCATGCTCGACGAGGCGCTTGACCGCGTTGGCGGACTCCACCTTGTCGGTCTTGTTGTCCACTACGAAGAGCTCCACCGGCCTGCCGAGGACCTCGGAGACCTCCTTGTGGGCCATCTGCACTCCCTCGAGCTCCAACTGCCCCCCGAAGGCCACCCTGCCGGTCAACGGAAGAAAGACGCCGATCCTGATGGGCTCGGCGGCAACGGCCGTCCCGGCTACCACTAACACCAACAGAGCAGCAAGAAGTACATTACGAAGCTTCATACAGTTCCCTCCTCAGTGAAGATATTAGAACCTCTCTTCGGATTATACACAAGAACTACGGTTTCTGAAAGGGCAACTCGTTTTTTCTCGTCAACTTCACTAGACGGTAAACGACACCGCCAAGGGCTACGCTCCCGACACGGGCTCTCCCGCCGACTCCCTCTCGCTGATCAGACGCGCAATCTCGTGCTGGAAGCTCTCCAGATCGGTGAAGACGCGGTAGACAGACGCGAAACGCACGTAGGCCACCTGGTTTACCTGTTTCAACCCGTCCATTACCCTTTGACCTATGAGATCAACGGGTATCTCTCCGGATCCGTCGGCCTTGAAGTCCGCCTCGATGCGTGCCGCAAGGCCCTCCATCTGCTCAAGAGATACCGGCAGCTTCTCGCACGCCCTGGCGATCCCGCGGACGATCTTGTCCCTGTCGAAGGCCTCTCTTCTGCCGTCCTTCTTGACGACGCGCAGCTGACGCCTGTCCTCGGCCTTCTCATAGGTGGTGAACCGGGAACCGCAGGCCGGGCACTCTCTCCTGCGCCGCACGATACGCCCCTCGTCGGCGGTCCTGGTCTCGATAACGCGCGTCTCGGACGCGCTGCACACAGGGCACTTCACTCGCTCACCTCCGGGATAAAGAAAAAACCGGGTTTCCCCGGTTTGCTTAAAGGCCCGCACGCGCGCACCTCTATCCTCTGGACTTGCCCCGTCTCTTTCTGGCGGCCTCGGCCCTCTTTGTCTTTTTCGCTTCGCTGGGCTTCTCGTAGTGCTCTCTCTTACGAACCTCCCGAAGGGTCCCAACCTTCGAGACCTCCCTTTTAAAGCGTCTCAGGGCGTCATCGAGGGATTCATTTTCTCTTCGAACGACAGTCGTCATAAACATTCCCCCCTTTCTTTGCCACCCGCATCTAACCTGGTGGCCAGCGGAAACTGCGTCCCGCCAACAGGTGAATATGAAGGTGGGGAATCGTCTGTCCCGCGCCGGCACCGCAGTTTATCACCAGCCTGTACCCTTCCCTGTCAAGCCCCAGGGATGCGGCTGTGCGCACGGCGCAATCGAGGACTTTCGACCACACTCCCGGGTTTTGGACGCTGGACGCCGGTTCCACGTGCTCCTTCGGTATAACGAGCAGATGCACCGGGGCCTGGGGGGCGATATCTCTTATGACGAACACCGACTCGTCCTCGTACACGAACTTCGCCCTTACAGCCCCGGAGACCATATCGCAGAACAGGCACCTACCGTCCAAATATCCCACCTCGCAACGTCACAGTATTCTATACCAGATTCTTCGCCCGCACAATAGACCCGGCCCAAACTCGCACGGCCGCGGATGCGTGGTTCTCGGACAGCAGCCTCACCCTGGCGCACGCGAAGGCGGGGATGGATCTCTCCTTGAGCAGACGCAGCAGAGGCACCAGCACCTCCTCCTCCTCCTCCCTCTTCAGAAGGCGGATCAGGGTCAGGTCGTCGGGCGGCTCCCTTCGCCTCCACCGGGCGAGCGCGCGGGCTATGACCCGAGGGGACGGGTGGGAGAGCATCCTCTCGTTCAGAGACTCGTCCGCCCGAGAGGACGAACCCCAGCGCATCAACGAGAATGCAGAAGCCTCGGACAGCAGGTGCACCCTTGGCTCCAGCGCCGCGATGATCTCCAGCTTCTGCTCGGCCGTGCAGTCGATGAGAGTAAGATGCTCCATGATATCGTCGTCGGGAGGCCAGCGACGCAGCATCCCGACGAGGGAGGCAAAAGTCTCCCTGTCCGGCTTGCTCCTTGCGAGAGCCCCCATCGCGAGCAGACGAACCCCTGGATGAGAGCTGGCCAGCCTTTGTGCCACAGACACAGGCTCGCGGGAATCCCCCGTCCGGGCCGCCTTCTCAACTATGCGCGCCAGCGTGAGTTCCGTCTCGACCAGCGCCCTCTCCAGCATAAGGTCGCGCACCCGCTGCGAGCGGTCGTCCTCTTTCGCGGCACGGCGGCCCTCTCTCGACTTGCGGGCTTCCTTCCCGCCCCTGGCAAAGGGGGAGCCTGCAAACGCGCCCCTTGACTTTTTCTTCTTCAGAGACTCGGAGATCTGGGCCGGCGTGGCAGATTTCAGCCTAGCGTAGGCCGCCGCCGCCGCCTCGAACTTCTTCGCCCCCTGGGGCCCTGCCAGATCCGGATGGCAGGTCAGGGCGAGCCGCCTGAAGGCCGACCGCACCTCCTTGAGATGGGCGCCGGGCTGCACTCCTAATATATCAAAACACTCGGACAGTTCCATGACTACATCCATGCTAGCCGACAACCCTCTCCATCTCCGACAACATCCGCTCAAGGGCCTCGATTCCCGCCTGGTAATACTCCCCGGTTCCGAGGGTCCTGGCCATCCGCAAGACCGCGGCGCCGCGCTCCTGCTGCGCAGGGGACAGCGAAACCGACATGAGCGCGAACCTCCTCTCGAGATCCCTTATCTCGGCCGGTATCTCCGACGACGCCGACCTCGGCTCCTCTCCGAGTTCCAGTGGTTCTATCGACGTAATTCGCCCGTCCGAGCGTATTATATCAATTTTCAGCAGGCCGTCCGAGTCAACGGTGAAGGAGAGGGCTATCTCCTCGTCCTTTCGAGCCTCCTGGACCTTGAGCGATGCGATTACCCTCCTGCGGGACCCGCTGCCCTGGAACACCGTTATCGTGAAGGGACCGTCGCCAACACTAAGAAACCTTCGCTCCGCCCTCGCGGGGAGGTAAGCGCCTCTCTCAAGAAGCGGAGCCGGGGTTCCGTCGGCGGCCAGAATACCGAGGTCCTGGGAAAGCACATCCAGCAGCAGGCGTCCCTTGTCCGGCATGGCCCCGTAGAGGGCCGCTCCGGTCACCACGGTCTCGTCGGGGCACAGGTTGAGATGATCAGGCCTGGCCACCCTCTCCTCGAGCATCTGCCTGAGCAGGGGAATGCGACTTCCTCCGCCCACCAGCAGCAGCCTGTCGGGGCGATGTTTTCTCCAAAGCCGTAGCACCGCGGTGTTGACCTTCTCGATGGATGGACGGATGAGCTCCTCGAGCTCCGGGCGGGCGACCCTTATCGGCGCGGAGCAAACACCGGCCGGTGGAGTCCACTCGCACGCCGTGCAGGACGAGAGCATTATCTTCAGCTCCTCCGCCTCGGCGAGCAGCGTCCTGAACAGGGGTGAATTCTCGTCGAGGTCCGTGGCCCCCATCCTGCTGCTAAGACGCCTGGCCAGCGCGACGTCGAAATCCCTTCCGCCGGAGGCTGGTATTCCAGTGCTCTCCAGCACCTGCCACACCTCGCCCTCGCTCTCGACGACTGAGACGTCCACCGTCCCCGCCCCATAGTCCAGCACCAGGAACTTTCCGCTCGCGCCGAACGCCAGAGCCGCGGCGGTGGGCTCGTTTATCACCCTGACGGCGGAGAACCCCGCCGACCTCGCCACCCTCCCGGCGGCGGCGCGCTCGGTGAAGCTGAACGAGGCCGGGACCGTCAGCACGCAGGATGATACGAACTCCCCCAGGCAGGCCTCGGCGTCCTCCCTGAGAAGAATCATGAGGGGCGCGAGCACATCCTCGGGGGTACAGTGTCCGCGGCCGCATCTGCCGCGCCAGGTAGTCCCCAATTTTCGCTTGATATCCCACCAGGTGGTTGAGGGATTCTTTATCTCGCTCCGCGCGGCGTCCTCCCCGGCCAGCCAGCCGCCCGAGGTCCACGCGCTGACAGAGGGGGTCCTGAAGCCCCCCCATCGGCTTGGGATCAGGACAACTCCCTTGCCGGCCTGTGCGACGGCGGAGAGGGCGTTTCTCGTGCCCAGGTCTATTCCCAGCACAGGGGCGCTCATCCGGCGAGCCTGCCCTTCAGGGTTCCGTCGGCCGCACCGGTGATAAGCACCCGGAGCACTCCTCCCTGGCGAACGCTGTCGCCTTCCTCCGCCTCGCAGGCGGCGCGCAGAAAGTGCCTGGTCAGCCCTTCGAAAGCGACGCCGCCCTCCGCGACAGGAGAGGCGCTCTCCACGAGGAGCGTCTCCTCCCTTCCGACCCAGCGGCCGCAGTAGCCCTCCAACAGCTCCCTGCCCAGAGCGAGCGCGGCCTCGGCGCGGGAGGACACATCCGAAGGGTGAACCCTCCCAGGCATGTGGAAGGCCCTGGTACCCTCGCGGGGCGAGTACGGAAAGACGTGGACCTTGCCAAAACCGCCCTCCCGGATGAAGGCCATGGAGGACGCGAACGCCTCTTCGTCCTCGCCGGGGAATCCGACCATGAGGTCCGTGCTGATGTGGACTTCATCCCCCAGGAAGCTCCTGACCCTTCGAAGGACATCGAGATAGTCGCGCGCCGAATAGCCTCTATTCATTAGTTTGAGCACGCGGTCGTCGCCGCTCTGCAGCGGGATGTGAAGATGGGGTTGAAATGCAGCCGCGCCCGCGAGGACCTCGAGCAGCTCCGAATCCACTCCCGGTGGTTCAATTGAGCCCATGCGGATGCGGGCCAGTCCCTCCACGGAGGCGATCCTCCTCATGAGTCCGGCGAGGGAGGTCTCCCCGTTCCTGCCGTACAGGGCGAGGTGAACCCCCGTGATGACGACCTCTCGGCAGCCGGAGGCGACTATCGAGCGCACCTCCCTGACCACTTCGTCTGCCGGGCGGCTGACCGGCAGGCCCCGCGCCAGGGGAACCGCGCAGTAGGAGCAGAACTGGTCGCACCCCTCCTGGACCTTGACGAAAGCCCGCGTGTGAATCAGGGGCCTGGCCAGGAAGAGCCCGTCCCAATCCTCGCAGTTCGCGACTTCCCCCCTATGAGCGACGAAACCCTCTCCGCCTGAAAGACACTCGGCCAGCAATTTCGGCAGCTCGGCCTTTCTCCTGTTGCCGACCAGCAACCTCACCCCGAGCCTCCTGGCCTCGGACTCGGGGACCCTCTGGGCCCAGCAGCCGCAGACCGCGACTATCGCCTCCGGGCTGTGCCGCCTGATCCTTCGGATCACCTGGCGGCACTTGCTGTCCGCGATGGATGTCACCGTGCAGCTCACCAAAACCGCGGCGTCGCAGCCGGGGCCTTCGGACAGCACCGCTCCGGCGTCTACCAGGGAGCAGGCCAGGGCCTCCCCCTCGTACTGGTTGGTGCGGCAGCCGAGGGTATATATACAGATTCTCCTACCCGCAAGGTTCTTCAACACGTTTTGTCACCGCCACGCCCCACCAGTCGCCGAGCGACAGCTCGTCGAGGATCGCCAGGCCGGCCTCGTCGAGGGCGCCGACGAAGCGCTCTCTCTCCTTAACCAGCAGCCCGGAGAACAGGGCTCGGCCGCCCTCCTCTAGAAGGCCGGGCACGCCAGGAAGCATCTCTAGCAGCGGCTCCATCACGATGTTCGCCATCAGCAGGTCGACTCGACCGGTCATCCCGTCGAGCAAGTTCCCCTGTTCGAGTTCGACCACGTCCGGGGGGATGTCGTTGAGGCCGAGGTTGTGCCGTATCTCCGACAGCACCGCCGGATCCAGGTCCCTTGCCAGCACGTGTCTTGCCCCCAACTTGACCGCCGCTATCGACAGGATCCCCGACCCCGCGCCTATGTCTGCCGCCGAGGCCCCTGTCAACGCCGCTCGCTCCATCAGGGTCAGGACTATCTGGGTGCTCTCGTGATAGCCGGTCCCGAACGCGGAGCCGGGATATATATAGAGCGGAGTCCGCCCCTCGGGCTCCTCTCCCTTGTGCCACGGGGCGAGCACGACGAGCCCCTCCCCGACCACGAGCGGGGGGAAGGCCTCCTTCCACTCGGTGTGCCACTGCCTGTTCTCGATCTTTCCCATGTCGGCCACCCTGACCTCGGGCCACGGCTCAAGGGCGCCCCCCAGGCGGCCGATCCAGTACCCCAGGTCCTGCGAGGAACGAAAATAGGCGCGCAGGAGGGACGCCGACTCCCTCGCTATCTCCTCCGAGCCAATGCTGCCGGACATCTCCGCTAGGGAGGCAAGCACCTCCTCGCTCCCGGGCCGTCCTTCCAGGGTCACGTACCACCAGAAGCCATCCGTCGCGATGTTCATCTTCGATCCTCCCGGAAGACAGTATAGGGGGGCCGGTGGGCCCCCCTCCCAGCTCCCGTGAAGTTTAACAGAAGGATCCGGGTTTATTCAAGGGCGGAGCGTCGCCGCGCCTATCCCTCGAAGAGATTGCGAAAGAACTTGCCGAATACTCCCGAGTCCTCCACCTCGACCTTCATCTCGCGCGCAAGCTCTTCGAGGAGGGCGCGCTGCCTGTCGGTGAGCTTCTCCGGGACTTCGACCGTCACGTGCACGAAGAGGTCTCCCTTCCCTCTTGGGCCCCGCAGTCGGGGGACTCCTTCACCGCGGATGGTGAATACCTTCCCCGGCTGGGTGCCGGCGGGGATGTCGAGCGATTCCTTGCCCCCGTAGAGGGTCGGCACCTCCAGGGTGCAGCCGAGGGCAGCCTGCGGGAATGAGACCGAAAGCCGCGTGTGCAGGTCGCCCCCCTCCCTCTTGAAGTCCTTGTGCTCCAGCACGTTCACCACCAGGTAGAGATCGCCGGCCTGCCCTCCGTTTGCCCCCGGCTCCCCCTCGCCCGATATTCGCAGCCTGGTGCCGGTGTCGACACCCGGCGGAATCTTGACCTCCACCTTGTGCTGGGCGCGCACCCTGCCCTGTCCTCCGCACTCCGCGCACTTCTCCCGGATGATCTTGCCGGTCCCGTTGCAGGACGGGCAGGGGTTGACGGATACGAACCTGCCGAAGGGGGTCTGCTGCCTGCTCTCCACCTGCCCACGCCCGCCGCAGCGGGAGCAGGTCTCAGGAGTCGTGCCGGGCTTCGCCCCGGTGCCGCTGCAGACCGGACAACTCTCGAGCCGAGGGATCATGAACTCCTTGACGGCCCCGGTGGCGGCCTCGAGCAGGGTCACCTCCACCCGCATCTCCAGGTCCGTGCCGCGCCTCGGCGCGTCGGGGCTCGACCTTCTCCTGCCCGCGCCTCCAAAGACGCTGTCGAAGATGTCCCCGAATATGTCCCCCATCCCGCCGAAGCCCTCGAACGGGCTTCCGCCGCCCATGTCACCGACGGTTCCGAACTGGTCGTACTGGTTGCGCTTGCCGGGATCGCCGAGCACTTCGTAGGCCTGGTTTATCTTCTTGAAGTGCTCCTCGGCATCCCTGTTTCCGGGGTTGGCGTCAGGATGGTACTTGCGCACCAGCTGCCTGTACGCTTTTTTTATGTCGGCGGCGGAAGCGTCGCGCGGCACTCCCAGGATTTTATACAGGTCTTCGGCCTCTCCGCCGTACATACTCGTTCACCTCCTAAGCCTGTCCCTGGTCGGTGAACTCGGCGTCCACTGTGTCGCCGTCGGCGGAACCGTCCGCGGCACCGCCCGGCCCCTGTCCCTCGGCCTGCTGTCCCGCCTGGGAGTAGAGTCGCGTGGAGAACTCCTGGAGCGACTTCTCGAGGGCCTCCTTCGCCGAGCGGATGGCCGCGATGTCGTCGCCCGACAGCAGGCGGCGCAGCTCGTCCATGGCCGAAGTTATCCTGCCCTTCTCCTCCGGGGTCATCTTGTCGCCGTTCTCCGAGAGCAGCCGTTCCGCGGCGAACGCCGCGCTGTCGGCCTCGTTCTTGGTCTCGGCGGCCTCGCGCTTCTTCTTATCCTCCTCCTCGAACTCCTCGGCCTGGTTCTTCATCCTCTCGATGTCCTCCTTCGACAGGTTGGAGGAGTGGATGGATATATTCTGGGCCTTGCCGGTACCCTTGTCCTTTGCGTTGACGTTGAGGATGCCGTTTACGTCGATGTTGAACGACACCTCTATCTGCGGGATGCCGCGCGGCGCGGGCGGGATGCCGTCAAGGACGAACTTGCCAAGCCTCACGTTGTCGGCGGCCATCGCCCGCTCCCCCTGCAGCACGACTATCTCCACCTGGGTCTGGCTGTTCGCGGCGGTGGTGAAGACCTGGCTCTTCGACACCGGGATGGCCGTGTTCCTCTCGATTATCTTCGTGAACACCCCGCCCAGGGTCTCAAGCCCGAGCGAGAGCGGGGTTACGTCGACAAGGACTATGTCCTTGTGGTCGCCCGCCAGGATCGCCCCCTGGATCGCGGCGCCCGCCGCGACGCACTCGTCAGGGTTGATCCCCTTGGTCGGCTCCTTGCCCAGCAACTCCTTTATCTTCCTCTGCACCATCGGCATCCTGGTGGAACCGCCGACCAGCAGTATCTTGTCGACCTCGTCGGCGGACAGGCCCGAGTCCTGGAGAGCCTGGCGCGTCGGCTTGACCGTCCGCTCCAGAAGGTCGGCTGTCATCTCCTCGAACTTCGCCCTGGTGAGGCTGGTCTCGAGGTGCCTGGGGCCGGACGCGTTGGCCGTGATGAACGGGAGGGAGATCGTGGTCTCCGGCATCGAGGAGAGCTCCACCTTCGCCTTCTCCGCGGCCTCGCGTAGCCTCTGCAGGGCCATCCTGTCGTTCTTCAGGTCGATCCCGTCCGATCTCCTGAACTGCTCCACTATCCAGTCGACTATTCTCATGTCCCAGTCGTCGCCGCCCAGTCGGTTGTCCCCGGCTGTGGCCAGCACCTCGAACACACCCTCTCCGACGTCGAGGATCGACACGTCGAACGTCCCGCCGCCGAGGTCGAAGACCAGGATCTTGTGCTCGCCCTGCTTGTTCTCCCCGTAGGCCAGGCAGGCCGCGGTCGGCTCGTTGATTATGCGCAGCACCTCGAGCCCGGCTATCGCCCCGGCGTCCTTCGTAGCCTGCCGCTGCGCGTCGGTGAAGTAGGCGGGGGTGGTGATCACCGCCTTTGTGACCGGCTCGCCCAGGTAATCCTCCGCGTCCCGCTTCATCTTCTGAAGGATCATGGAGGAGAGCTCCTGCGGGGTGTACTTCTTCCCGTCTATGGTAACCCTGTGATCCGTCCCCATCTCGCGCTTTATCGACATGACAGTGCGGTCGCCGTTGACGATGGCCTGCCTCTTGGCAAGCTGTCCCACAAGCCGCTCGCCCTCCTTCGTGAAGGCGACCACGGACGGGGTCGTCCTGCTCCCCTCGGAGCTGGGGATTATCGTGGTGACGTCCCCCTCCTGCACGGCTATGCAGCTGTTCGTAGTTCCAAGATCGATTCCCACTACTTTAGACATTCTCCATCACCTCATGATTGGATTGAACAGAAGAAAGTTCCCCGGTCAGCTCTCCGGGGAGAAGGAGGCGACCCTCACCTTGGCGGCCCGCAGCACCCGATCCCGGCTCCTGAAGCCCGTCATGACCTCCTCGACGACCAGCCCGTTCATGTCTGGATCGTCGGTGGCTACAGCCGCCACCGCCTCGTGGCACTCCGGCGAGAACGGCACCCCGTTCGTCGGGATAGGCTCCACCCCGAGCGACTCCAGCACGGAGAGGAACTGCTTCCTCACCATGTCCACACCCTTGAGTATGCTGCGCCCCTCGGAGTCCGGATCGACGGCAAGGGCCCGGTCCAGATTGTCCAGGACCGGGAGGAAGTCCAGGACGTTGTCCTCCGTGATCATCGCGCGCTCTTTCTGGCGGTCCCGCTCCACCCTCTTCCTGTAGTTGTAGAAATCAGCCCTGGCCCTCGCAAGCGCGTCCTCCAGGTCCTGTTTTTCCCTGGCCAGGGACTCCGCCAAGGCCGCCATATCAACGTCCTCGCAGGAGGCTCCCTCGGCGGACGGATCGCCCGAATCGCACTCCCTCTCCGCGACGGGCGGCGACCCCTCGCCCTCGTTCTCCCGCGGGAGTGCGTCGTCGTACCTCTTCATCCAGTTCTCTCCTTTCACATATACGTCCTACTGAACGAGGACGTCGTCCAGGTCCTCGGCCAACGCCTCAAGTATCGATATGGACTTCTCGTAATCCATCCTCAGCGGCCCTATCAACCCGAGGATCGCCCTCGCGCCGGACCCCGAGGAGGGAGACAGCAGCAGGGACAGCTGCTCCATCCCGGCCTCGGCGTTCTCGTCCCCGATGGTTACCGATACGCCGTCCTTGACGCTGTAGCGTTCCACCATGTCCGCCAGGGCGTGCTCCTGCTCGAGCAGGGAGAGCACCGTCTGAAACTTGCCTATGTCCTGGAAGTCCGGCAGGCTGAGTATGTGCTGCGCACCGCCGACAAACAGGCGCGAGCGCCGCCGGTTCAACAGGGCGTCCATCTGCACTATGGCCTCGCGGCAGGAGTCCCACATGCGCTCGAGCCCTTCGAACACGTACCGCAGAAGCACGTCCCTGACCTCGCTCCACTGGTGCCCCTCCGCTATGGTCGTTATCCTGCGCCCGAGCTCGTCCAGTGTGTCCTGCGAGAGCTCGCACGGGAGCGATATGTTGCTGTGATGCACCAGCCCTCCGTCAAGGACCAGCAGCAGCAGCACCGTGTTCCCTCCCAGCCTGAGGAAGCTGACCCTCTGGATCTGCACCTCCTCGAGGGCCGACAGGGCCGCCACCCCGACGCAGTTGGTCGCCTGCCCGAGCAGGCGCGAGATATACGCGAGGATGGACTCGATCCCCTGCCTGCTCTCGCGGATCGATCGCCTCCACTCCTCGGTCTCCGCCGGGGCCGTCCTCCTGCGCTGCATGATGGCATCTACATATAACCTGTACGCTTTCGACGTGGGCAGACGTCCCGCCGACGTGTGAGGCTGGTAGAAGTAGCCCATCTCCTCGAGGTCGGCCATCTCGTTCCTTATGGTCGCAGGGCTGCAACCGCGAAGGTACTTCTTTGAGATGGTCCTGGAGCCCGCCGGCTCCCCCGTCCGGATGTACTCGTACACTACGGAAAACACAACTTCGAGCTGTCTCTCCGTAAGCATTTGGCTTCACCCCCTGTCGTTAGCACTCTATCGACACGAGTGCCAACGCTCCTGTTCCGAAGGGTAGATTAGCAATCCGCGATATGATTGTCAAGGCTGGTCAGAGGGATTTTTCACCGGAGGTCATTCCACCTTGAGGAGCCCCTGAACAACGCCGTCTCATCCGCCGAGACATTTGCCGCCGGCCAGTCTTGCGCCAGGCGAAAGGGATTTGATCGGACCTTCCTTAAGTTTTGATGCCGAGGGGCGGTGGTTGTACCAGGCACGGCGCCGCATTAGCAATGCAGGCCTAAGCCGCGGCAGGTGCGAAAATGCCCGAGGCGATTTATAATACGAGGAGGGCAGAGAGGGGGAACAAATACCTCCTCGACAATCGATTGATGAAAAGAGGAATGAGTAAATGAGAGTGGCTCGCAACATCCTGATGGCGCTGGTTTTCTCCATGACCTGTCTTGTCTTCGCGTTCCCCGCAGCGGCGGAGACGGGGGCCGCGGACTACGCGTTCAACCTGGACGAGAGCGGCATGCCGGCGCTGGGGATAGAACGGTCGGTCGTCGTGGTCGTCAGCGACATACACCTCGGCATGGACGACAGCTACGCCGAGATCAGGCAGAATCGCGCCCCGCTGGTCGACTTCCTGCGCAAGCTGCGCCTGGTGCCCAATATAAGAGAGCTCGTGATAGCAGGCGACTTTATGGACGAGTGGTTCATCCCGGCCGGCACGGACACGTACGCAGGGGGGACCCAGGTGGAGTTCGCCCGAAAGATAGCGGCGAACAACAAAGAGGTGGTCGACGCGTTCAACGACATTATCCGCGACGGCATGACAAAGGTGGTGTACGTCCCCGGCAACCACGACCTGCTGATCTCTACCGAAGCCATCCAGGCGGTCTTTCCCGGGATGGCGGAGGCCCGCGACGTGCGAGGGCTCGGCGCCTACTCCCCCGACGGCCTGCCGGAGATGGTCGTCGAGCACGGGCACCGCTACAACTTCTTCTGCGCGCCCGACCCGATCTCGAACAGAGACACAGCTCCCGGATCCATACTCCCCCCCGGGTATTTCTTCACCCGCATCGCGGCCCTTTCCGTCGTCGAGGGGAAGCCTCGTCCAGCTACTGAGCGGCCCGTTGTGACGCCCAACACCATGGGAGAGAGCCAGGAGCTCGCTTACATCTACTGGAAGACGTGGGAGGCGCTGATGGACCAGCTTCCCATAAGAGAGGGCTTCGACGAGAAGATCATAAGGACGAATATCGACGGGTTCGCCGAGGACTACGCCATGGGCGACCTCCTGCCGCGCCAGGCCGAGCCGGGAGGCGTCATTGAGGCCAACCTGTTCAAGGGAATTCAGGACACATGGGACGAACGACAGGAGCTCAACAGGGTGGCCGTCAAAATCCCCGTCCGGGACGCGCTGGTCGGGGCGGCATCCAGCGCGGAGACGGACGACCAGGCAAGGGTGCAGTACTTCTCGAACCCGGCGTCCGATAAGAGAATCGTCGTGTTCGGGCACACCCACGAGTCCAGGATGATCCCCTCTGCGACGCACCGCGGAGACAGGGCCGTGTACGTGAACTCGGGCACCTGGATAGACAAGAACCCTACCGCGACGATGACATTCGTAGCGGTGGCGGCGGACGGGGATAAAAGGCACGTGGGCCTGTTCCAGTACTCGCGCGAGGGCGCAATCACGGAGCTGGCCTCCGAGACGCTTGACGGCTTCGACGCCCCCGGCGAAGGGGAATAACGGAGGCAGGGCGTCATGACCGAAAAATCTGCGCGGACCACCATCCTTTTGGTGCGACACGGCGAGTGCCGCGGCAACATAGAGGGGCTCTTCCGGGGCAGGTCGGACTTTTCCCTGAACGAGACAGGGCTTCGCCAGGCTCGGGAGGTGGCGTCGGAACTAGCCCCTATGCGGCCCGAAGTCGTCCTGACAAGCCCCCTGCAGCGAGCCGCGCAGACCGCCGCGGCGACCGCGGAGGCTTGCGGGGTGGATGTGAAGGTCGAAGAGGGCTTCAACAATATAAGCCTCGGCAGATGGGAGGGGCAACCCAAGAAGGAGATAGCCCGAGACTGCCCGGAGGAGTGGAGGCTGTGGCTTGAGAGCCCGGAACTCCTCAGGCTGGAGGGGGCCGAGACGCTGGACTCGGTCATGGAGCGTTCGAAGGCAGCCCTGGATCGCGCTGCGAGGGAGCACGAGGGCGGATGCTTCGCGGTCGCGACCCACAGGGCCGTGATCAAGCCGCTCCTTGCGGGGTGCATCGGCATCCGCGCCCCCTACTTCTGGCGTCTGCACATGGACACGGCATCGTACTCGGTGCTCTACTTCAACGCCGTCCAGGGATACAGCATCTACTCCCTGAACCGGACAGGGCATCTGGCAGACTTCTCCACGGAGTGGGAATGACCGCGCCTCGACGGGCAAGATTCGCCGCCGCCCTGCTATTTGCAGCGTCGCTGGTCATCCTCTTCGCAGTGCGAAGCAGTGCGCATATCAGGGTGCTGACAGCTCCGGGGACCCCCGTGACCCTGACCCTCGACCACCGGGGCGGTAAGATCAGGAGGGCCTTCGTCGGCACGCCGGGGGGAGTGTTGACGCTTGAGCAGATCGAGGGTTCCCGAATTGTCTCTGACTCGTGGCGGTTGCTGCATCCCGGGCAGGGAGGGGCCGGCGCGCTGCTCTGGAGGATAGAGCTGGAGGAACCCAAGACCAGCAAGCGACACTGCCTCTGGATCACCTCGGTGGACGACTCCCGCTCCGCATGGTTCGCGCTGGCCCCGACGGGGCCCACCTACTGGGACAACCTCCAGCTGCCGGATACGGAAGGAGGCGTGTTCCTCTACGTCTCGCCAAGCCTGCCGGGCTACTGCGGGCACGAGGAGAGGGCCGGGCCGGAGACCCTCTCCTTCGTGTACGCCATGACGATCACCCGCGACGGGCCGAACCTGGTGCCTGCTCCGGCGGTCTACAAGAAGCTGCTGGCGCTGGCGCGGCTCTTCTGCGGAGCGCAGGAGGGGGAGGCGGCGGCAGCCTGCGCGGAGCTATGCAGCGACTTCGACAGGATGTCGAAGGGGACGCTTCCCTCGAGAGCCGCCCTCGAGGCTTTCTCCTGGAGGCGCATCCTTACTGTCAGATGGGGTCGCCCCCGCTGATCTCAAGAGCACATCCCGTCGATCAGCTCCCTCACCGCGTCTCTCGCGGCGCCTCGCCTGCAAAGAGGCGTCGAGTCGCTCCTGTAGGCGGCAAGCGACTCCTCGAAGGTTGGGCCCTCCTCCCCCCTGTATATCACGCCCAGCGGGAAGGGGGCGCCGGACAGGGCCAGCGCCATCGCCCCGTTGAAGTCCGAGGCGTCGTGGTCGTCGAGCCAGTAGGTGTTCTCCTTGAACCAGGAGTAGGTGTTGACGGGGTTGAAGGAGACGCAGGGCTGGAAGATGTCGACGAGGGCATACCCCTTGTATTTGATGGCTTCCTTTATCACGTCCTTTGTGGCCTCCACGTCCCCGGCGTTCGCCCTGGCGACGAATCCCGCCCCCTGGACCAGCGCCGTCGCGACGGGGTTGAACGGGTGGGCCCTCACTCCCTCCACCTGCACCGGAGTGCGGAAACCCCTCTGGCTGGTGGGCGACGCCTGCCCCTTGGTCAGTCCGTACACCATGTTGTTGAACACCAGGTTGGTTATTCCCGGGTTTCTCCTGATAGTGTGAATGAAGTGATTGCCGCCCTCGCCGTACATGTCCCCATCCCCCCCGACCGCTATGACCTCCAGACCGGGGTTGGCGGCCTTGATGGCTGTCGCGTTGGACAGGGCCCTTCCGTGCAGTCCGTTGAAGAAGTGCGATCTCATGTAGTGAGGCGTCTTCGCGGCCTGCCCTATTCCGGACACGACTACCACGTCGAGCGGCGTCAGCCCCAGCTCGACCAGGGCCTGTTTGATGGAATCCAGTATTTTGAAGTCTCCGCAGCCAGGGCACCAGGATATCTCAATGCCCGGCAGATCAAAAATGTTCGACGTCATCGTGATCCGCCCCCATTTCCCGAAAGAACGCCCTTCAGCCCTTCAGCCGCCTCCTCCACGGAGAACTGGAGGCCGCTGTATTTGAACAGCGCATCGGTCGCCTTCACCCCTGTGTGCGCGCGAAGCAGCCGGGCGAACTGTCCGGTGCTGTTCCCCTCCGCCGCCACTATCCTGCCGGCCCTCTTGAGAAGCTGCTCCGCGGACTGGTGAAGCGGCCACACCTGCTCGAACGCGAGAAGGGCCACGCCCTTCAAATTCAGCAGCGACAGAGCCTCCCTGAATATCGGTATGGTGGAGCCCCAGCAGACGACCAGCCTGTCGTAGTCCTCCGGGCCGTACAGAGCCGGAGGCAGGGCCTCGGAGCTCATGCCCCTCAGTTTCCTCATCCTCTTGTCCTGCATTCGCCTGCGCAGCTTGAAGTCCTCGTAGACGTGCCCCGTCTCGTCGTGCTCGTGGCTGTCCGCCCCCACAATACCGAGCCCAAGCCCCGGCACGCCGAAGGGTGAGCACCCCGACGGATCATCCTCGTACCTCCTGTAGTCCGCCGGAGTCTCGTCCAGCGGCGAGGGCCCCTCCATAAGGACGAGCTCCTCAGGACACACGTTGTGAAACGAATTCACAAAGTACTGATCCGTCAGTATTATCGCAGGCGTCTGGTACTTCAGCGCGACTCGAAAGGCCTCCTGCGCGAGCATGAAAGCGCTCTCGATGCTCCCCGGGGCGTACAGCGCCCTCGGGAACTCGCCGTGCCCCGAGTAAAGCGCGAGCTCCAGGTCCGCCTGCTCCGACCGCGTTGCCATCCCGGTCGCCGGGCCGGGCCGCTGCGACAGATGCACCACCACCGGCGCCTCCACGACCCCGGCGAGGCTTATCCCCTCCGCCATGAGCGCGAAGCCCCCTCCCGAGGTGGTCACCACGGGCCTGGCCCCGGCGTAGGCCGCTCCCACCGCCATGTTGATGGCTGCGAGTTCGTCCTCGGTCTGCTCGACGACCGCCCCTACCCTACCGGCGTGTTTTGCGAAGAACGAGAGCAGTCCTGTGGCCGGCGACATCGGGTATGCGGTCACGAAGTTGCAACCGGCGGCCATTGCCCCCAGCGAGACCGCGTCGCTGCCGTTAATTATGGCCCTTCCGACGCCGGAAGAACCATTCTCGGGCGAGAACAGCCCCCTGCCCTCCACCAGCCTCTCTCCCACCTCGTGCCCGGCCAGGCAGGCCGCCGAGTTCTTCTCGGCCACCTCCGGCTTCTTGCCGGAGAAGCGTTTGCGGAAGTAGTCGGCGGCGCGCCCCGGATCGATTCCCAAGATGCCGAGGACTATACCCGCGGCCACCGAGTTCGAGTAGATCCTGCCGCCGGACGCCGCGGCCAGTTCGGCCAGCGGCACATCCACGAAGACTCCTCCAGCGCCGTCGAGCTCCTCGCCCAGCTCGGCCCTGTCGCCGACGATGACCGTGGTGGGGCCGATCCTCTCACGTATGTTGGCGCGGACGTTGCGGCTCATGGCCACAAGGATGTCCATCCTGTCGACCAGGGCGTCGACCCTGGACGTGGAGATTCTCAGCTCGGTGGAGTTGTTCCCCCCCCTCACCCTCGACATGTACTCCCGCGACCCGAAGATGTGAAGTCCGGAGTCCACGACCAGCCTCGCCAACATGTCCTCGACGGTCTGGATTCCCAGCCCTGCCGCCCCGCTGATGACGCATGTCGCCTCCCCTTCGTCCCTCGGAAATGGATAGGTCATATTGCTCCTCCCCTCTGAACAGCGTAGTGACTTCCGGCGATTATACAACACGCGCCCTCCATTGGCTCTCCGTCGAGGCTTCATGGTATAATTCAGTTGAGCGCGCACTGGTGCCGTCGGCAGACTTGGATTGATCTCCAGATCATTTATTCGGGGGTGATTTCTATGGGGAGGTATAGATGTCTATCGTGCAAGAGCGAGTTCGAGCTGGACGACAACGCTTCGACCATTCGTTGCGAGCGGTGCGGGTGCAGGTTCGTGGAGGTGCTCGAGGCTGAGAACAGAAAGCGCGGCAAGTCCTGGAGCGCGAAGTCCTTCAGCGTGGGCAAGAGTTCCTAGCGACCGCCTGACGGAAGAAGCTGAGAGGGGCGCCGGATCATCCCGGCGCCCCTCTCTTTTCGTCCTGATTAGAGCCTGGGTTCCTCCCTCAGGGCCTTGAGCGACTCGAAGATCATGAGCAACGCGAGCACCAGCAACAGCACGGAGGGCACCACGAGAATGTAGTTCGGCTTCTCGAAGGCCAGGTTGTCCCTGATCATGAAGCCGAGTGCCGCGACAGTCGTCACCAGCATGAACCACATCGGGTACATGGCGAAACGGTTGTCCCGCTTCAGCGCCTTGCTCACCCACACGCCGAGGGTCATGAGCGTGAGGGCCGCGACGAGCTGGTTCGACGCACCGAATATCGGCCATATAGCCGCCCATGCCGGGATGACGTTACCCGTGGGCCCGTGCGCCTTGGTGAGAAGCAGGGCCATTGCGCCGGCGATCGCTATCACGGTCGCGGTGTACTTGTCGACCTTCATGTTGCACAGCTCCTGGATCTGGTACCTGGTCAGACGCGTGGCCGTGTCAAGCGAGGTGAGCAGGAAGGAGTTCATCGCCAGGAGGCCCAGGGACACGCCGACCTTGGGGTCGATCCCAAGGATAGCCGCGAACTTCCCGAACCCCTGGGCATAGGTCATGGTCGGGCCGCCCTCCGCTATGACGCCGCTGATCATGATGGTGCCGACCGCTATGACTCCGACCAGCCCCTCAAGCAGCATGGAGCCGTAGCCCACAACCACGGAGTCGCTCTCCCTGCGCAGCTGCTTGGAGGTCGTGCCGCTGCCCACCAGGGAGTGGAAGCCCGAGATGGCACCGCAGGCGACGACGACGAAGAGCATCGGCCAAAGATACTGGTTGCCCGCCGTGAACCCCTTGAACGCCGGCAGCACGACGTCGAACCCCTCGCCCTTGCCCATGATCATGCCTATCGAGCCGATGATCACGGCGAAGTAGAGAAAATAGGAGGCGAGATAGTCTCGCGGCTGCAGCAGGAGCCAGACCGGGAGTATGGATGCCAAGAAAATATAGCCGACCAACAGC